>SXGU01033308.1_pt1 | contig 57333 bp, 53 predicted proteins | sample 3174531 | NCBI WGS metagenome assembly SXGU01 (sample SAMN11356863, study PRJNA531348) | freshwater metagenome | isolation source: freshwater sample F1-140 | place: China: Fuxian Lake, Yuxi | collected 2017-12-25 | reverse complement strand
TATGGCATAGCTCGGTAAAACTTGTCTAGCTATTCCCACATTTCTTGACACGACTGGTACTGAAAGAAGACCGCATTCTATTAGAGACTGTGGACCGCCTTCGGTTCTAGCTGTCACAGGATACAGATCCAAACATTGATAAAGATCATTTACTTTATCATGATCTGGTCTTTCAAAGTAAGTGTACTTTATTTCTAACTTTTCAAGTCTGTCTATGATGTATTGTCTTCTCCATCCTGCTAGAACTACATGTAGATCTTTTGGAAAAATGCTGATCTTTTTCAGACTAATAAAGTCAGCTAGGAGATCTGGTCCTTTTTCTAGTTTTGGAGAAGCTAGATCATGTCCTTCAGTATCTCTCTGGAATGATCCTACTAGAAAAGCGTCTGAAGGAAGACCATATTTCTTCTTCAATTCCTCTTTTTCAGATGTTTTCTTCCATATGTTTTGATTTGCCCAATATTGAATCATGTGTATTGGCTTTTCAGTTAGAGGTCTTATGAAATCATAAGTCGACTCATTGTAAACATGATAGGCATCAGTGATCGCATCTCTTTGAGTAAAATCAATTATTTCATTTTGACCAAATTTTTCAGGAACTATATGGTGAACTGTTGTCAAAACTTTTTTAGTCTTGAGAAGATCAAGAGGAATCTTCTTCCAGCACCAGTCTGACAATAGCCATATTACGTCAGACTTATAAGGACTATTTACACTAATGTCGGAATTATCTTCGTTCCACTCTCTTACAAACCTGTCCACAATCCATCCTTCACCTGGTGGGAGTACAAAAACTTTATTTCCTGACATTTTGTGTTTCTCCTAAAATCTTTTTAAAAACAGACAGGTATTCTGTAACACTTTTTTCTATAGATAAATCTTGTGGCTTCTCAAGTTTGTCAAGCGCAGGAAGCGGATTCGCTATTTGACTTACATCAAATGCAGGTGGTGCATCATAATCAGCAAGCTGATATCTGTAAGTTCTATTCTCTTTTAGCACTAGACCAAATCCTGAGACTAATTCTTTGGTCCCACCGTCCTCAGTGCATATTACTGGTACTCCGCAAGTAATAGCTTCTATGACAGTATTGGGACAGTGGTCAAGCCATGCAAGATGCAACATCCAGTCACATTCTTGAAATATCTGCATGCATGCATCATGCGTTATACTTCCTGTGAGATAGATGTCCTCTTCGTTATTCTCTACTTTTGCGTTGCTTCCCATTACAATGAGACAAGCTGTGGGATAAAAACTCTTCAAATGCCTAAAGAGGCTAATGTTTTCATTAAGTCTTTTTTGCGGATGCCAATTGGCAGAGCATACAAACAGTTTTTCATGTTTTTTCTTCAAGTGTTGAAGAATTCTTTTTATCTCTTCGTCGACTTTGTAATTTTTCGGCACGCCATTTCTGACAATAGAACCGCTCTTAGGATTCGACCACCAGTTGGTGGTCATCTTCATGTCGAATTCTGATTGCCATATAACGTGGTCTACAGAATCGTACGTATTTTTTATACCTGTGTTTAAGACGTGAAATTGATCTGGGGAGAACCAAATTCCATCAAGACGTTGAATGATCTTTTTAGCAAGGGGAGCCCCAGACTTTTCTATAAAAACTAAAGACAAATCCGCAGATTTTCCATCTCTCGTTATAGAATGACCAAGTTTTTTTATCTGAGAAGAAAATCTCAATGCAAAAGAATTGGGTCCTGACCTTGAGCTTAGATCAACATTGTCAAGATGAATTATCAAATCAAGATCTCCTCTTGATCACTGAGATAAAGATGTCTGCATAGGGCGAACCATTCATCATGGTTGCCAATAGAGCCAGTTCATTTGTTGGAATTTCATCTGTTGAAGCTCTCTTTGTGAAAATGGTAGGATCCAACTCCTGACTACCATTGACAGTTACAGAATCGTAATACATCTGAGAAAGCAAATTTACCGATTCGTTGCTCAGAGGTGTTTGAGCTTCTTTTATTATCTCTGAAAGACTATAAAAGATGTCTCCATATATTTCCATACAAGTGCTTCTATCGAAGCTTTGATTGACACGTCTTTGAAGTCTATCAATTAAAAGATTACTAATTGTCTCATGAACGCTTTTCATTGATAAACTCTTTCGCAATAGTAGAAAACTTAATCATGCACTCCTCCCAAGAAGGAGGCATCCAATGCTCATTTTTAGTGTAGACTTTTTTTGAAAGGATGTTCAAAAGACTTTTTTCATCTTTGTAGACGTGGTCTTCTCCTGAAAATTCAATGCAGCCACCCCCTTGATGATGAACATAAGTGGGTATTTCACAAGACAACGACTCAATAATGTGATTTGGTCCCGGATCGAATCTTGAGGCAGACACATATACATCGTACTTCCCCAGCTCATCGCCTAGCTCTTTTCCAAACATTGGTTTGATTACTTTTGTGTTGCTGAAACTTCCTCTTTCCCTGCCGATATAAGTGAAAGTAAAGTCTGTGTTGTTGCCTATCCATTGATCGATCGCATCATAGACATCGAATCCTTTAAGGTAATTGTCCGACCAGTGATGAGTGACTATATTGATTTTACCATTGCTGAGCTTATTATTACTTTTAAAGACACTTTTATCTACACCGTTGTGTATCACATCTTGCTTGTGGTCAACACCTTCAAGAGAAAAATAGTCTTGAAGCCACTTTGATACAAAAACTATTTTATCGACTTCTTTTGAAAGTCTTCTTATTTTTTCATCAATGTCTTTAGTTCCTTTTCTAGCATCGTTTTCATTGACCCTAAGCACCAGGTAGACTTTTTTACCTACAGAACTTGCCCATTTTTTATAGATTATAGCTTCGTCTACAGAAATAAATCCTTCGTCTCCTGATAGACCAACTAGGTACAAAACTTCAGGCAAGTCTTTAATATTGACTATTTCGTGACCTAGGTTAGGGAGCATTTCATATGCTGATTTTATCCACATATTTCCACCTCCCCACGGACCAACAACAGGCTTTCTGTTTATGTAGACTTTCATTCTACGTAGCCTCTGCTTCTTAGGAAGACAGCTTCGTCTCTTTGAAACCTTGCATCATCAGTCTGATAAGTTTCAGGAACGTCTTTAATCGTGTAGTGATACATTACTCTTGGAATAAAAACTCTATTGCTAGAATTTCTTAAGGCGGGCAAATAAATTGCTTGATCACCTGCTCTCCTTATGTAATTTCCGTCTTCACCCCTAAAGTTTTCGTCTTTAACATCTCTTAAAAGTTTCTTTCTAAATGTCTTTAGATGACTTGATACCCATGGGTGAGAATAAGGATCTGCATCATTTGACATTGGTCCGCTAATGTTCTTATCTGAAAAACTCCATCGATGTGCAGTCCAGGCAATGTCACACTTTGTGTTCTCGTAAGTGTAATTGATAATAGCAAGACTGTCTAAGTCTGTAAGCCAATCATCCGCATCTATTCTGCAGATTATGTCTTCATCATTACACATCGATATTCCTTTTAGAACATTAGAGACTTCCCATTCTTTGGTGTCGTTCCAAATGACTGTTGTTTTACCTGGTTTAAATTCTTCGAATTTTCTAACTGTTTCTCTTGCAGCTTCGCTATGATCCTTACCAGATACGTCATCTATTAGTATTAATCTCCAGTTGTCGTAAGACTGACCATACAAGGAGTGCATCATTCTAGGCAGAGTTTCCGATGCATTGAACATCGGTGCTACAAAAACGAAGTTGTTAGACTTCATAGTAGCTCCGGCTTTGTCATCAAAACTTGACCATAATCGACTTGATCGTCCGGCATTCTTCTGTCGTCGAAGAATATCCTTCTATCCATTATAATCAGCTCTTTTGTAGCATCTTCAATGCTGTCTATTAGATCTCTGCATTGTATGCCGGGATCATTTTTTGTGGGCATATGATAGTCGTCGAACAATATGCACTTGTTCCACTTGTCCTTGGTCATCTCCCAGTCAAATTTAGTCCCTTCATACGAATGATCTCCGTCAATATAGACAAGATCAAATTTCTCATTGATTTGTGGGAGTGCCTGAGTAGAAGTACCCTTCATGAAAGTAATGCAATCAAACCAGTTTGATGGAAATACAGACTGCAAGTTTCTTATATGATTCTCATCGAAGGCAGGGTCAACTGTTAAAATTCTTCCCTTTATTCCCGCATCACTAAAAGCTTTTGCTGCGCAAAAAGTTGAATATCCTCTTCCGAATCCTATCTCAAGCATTGACTCTATCTTGTATTTCTTAATAAGCTCGCTTATTAGAATTCCTCTCTCGTAATTTGATCTATAGAAAGCACCGACTTTTCTATAGAACTCACTTTCTTGACCTCTACTTCTTTCAGCAGTAAATCTTCCAATTATATCGAAATCTCCTAGAGAGACATTCTCTACAGAAGTCCCCAGATCAATCAGCTTTTTTCTTATATCGATAATCTTCATTTCGTTTTAGGCTTTCTAGCTTGACATTATCTTTGGTTGCGTCTTTTTTACAACAATGTGCGGTGTTGATCGACCATCCCACTTTCTATGCCAAATCCATCCGCCTGTTTTTTCAGTGAGTAATTTTGCTCTTTCTTCTATCATTTCTTCGGTGACTTCCGACCAAGGCACGTCAAACATCATGTTAGTAGAAGATGTGTCTTCAAGAGACCCATTGAAAAGAGAATTCCAATGACGTGTCCAGTAGTCCCTATAAAGTCTCATTTTTCTTGGCATGTTATACCAGGAATAGTGATGAACACCAGGTATATTTTCAACAACTCTGTTAAACCAGTCTTGATAAACAGCGATTGCCTCCAAATTTCCAGAGACTGCAGCAATTCTTACTCTTTCTGACTCCTCTGTATGAAAAGTCAAATGATTGATAATTTCTCCAGTTACCTTGTGAATCATGTCACAGCCATCAGTACCTTGCGAAGCATAAACGCCTAGTTCATCTTCTCTCCTCAGGTGTGTGGGTATTCCGTGAGTGATATGAGGAAGATTTCTGCTCAATCTCCATTTCCAGGGCTGGATGTCTGCTCGAACCTTTTCTGGTCCTCCCCAGTATTCTATGACTGGTAATGAAAGAATTTCTACACTAGCGGGAGATTTGCTACAGAGATCTATAATCTTTTGATAATCTTCTTCGTGAACAACTTCGTCAGAGTCCATCTGCCAGCAAAATTCAGACGTGCACATAGATCTTGCTTCTGCCTTCTGCATACCGTCAAAAACAGCATGTCTTGGGTGAGACCAGTCCCTAGCTATCTTCTTTATTTTTACACGGGAATCTTCTCTTGAAAGTCTATTAAGGTTTTCAAAGGTTCCGTCGGTCGAACCTCCATCTACAACGCAAACTTCATCACAAAATCCAAGCATAGATTTAATGGATTGTACATAGGGATATCCTTGCTTCTCACAATTGTAAGTCGTGATGTATCCGCTGATTGTGGGCTTCTTGTTCATGATCTTTGTGATCGCCTTCCAGAAAAAGTCTGGTGCTACTGAAAGATAGTTTTCTATCGATTCTAAATCGTCTGTTGCAAACCACTCTTCATCCTTGTGTTGCACATCTTCGTTCAGATGCAACTTACATCCAAGAAGCTTGGCCTCGATCACCATACGAGGACAAGTATCTCCACCTGCAGGAAGGTAAACGAAACCCTCGGAGGAAGCAAGCTTCGCAAGGAGTTCTTCATAAGGTAGGTTCCACACCACCTCATAGTCTTTTCCGTTGTCCTCACACCACTTCTTCGCTGTCTCGAAACCCTTGACCCACGACTGAGATCCTAGAACGATCCAACCGTTACGTTCTTCTTGTGTCACAGTTTCACGGAGGAGCTTAAGAGCTGCCAATGTCTTTCTGGAGAACACAGATGAGAGCACGATGTTATCTCTCTCAGCGAGGAAGGGAAAGAGAGAGTGGTATTTTTCTTTCTGTTTCTCAGACATCCACCACAGAGCTTGTGCACCGTAGTAGAAAGCTGAGACGAGTTTTCCATTCATCTGGTCATGACAGTCACAGCTTTTCCCCGTTGTTACACGATGTTTTTCTGGGGATCTAAATTTACAGAATTTGTAATCGTACTCTAGGACAGAGTATTGCAAGTTTGCAACTATTGTGGGAATTAATTCAGGATTGAGTTGAGAAAAGTTACCAAAAATCCAGAACTTTTTTGATCCTTGATTCAAAATTGCCAGGTTGACGTCTTTTGAGTAGATCTTTTGTATTTTAAGCGGAGAGCTTTGGACGATTGCTTCGGATGTCATCTCTGCTCCACCAGCATAGTCTTCTTCAAAAAGATCAGCTACAAAAATAATTTCTGTATCATCTCTTACTAATTTATTGGGATTTATAAAGATCAGATCTTTAAAATTCATAATTTCATTTCTCAAATTTCTAAATTTATTTCTATTTATCTGTAGAAGAAACTACTGGTCTCTGGAGAAATGTATATGAAGAAAAAATCGATAGTGAAGAATCCTTCGTCATTGAACAGTTCTTCCACAAATCAGAAGCAAACGCTTAGTGAGATTCAAAGCAAGCTTGCGAGTAGTTCCGCACTCAATGGTGGATTTGATACTCTTTTGTTTAAAATTGATAAAATTGAACAGAGTCAAGGTAATTTAGTTACAAAAGTAGATAAGATTCACGAAGCCATCTATGACCCACAGGACGGAATCTTCTCTAAAATTTCAGATTACAGGTTGAACAATACCAACGAAGTCAACGAAGTAAGACAAAAATTTACAGAATTACAAACCTGGAAGACTCATTCTGAGAGAGACAACATGCGAGATGACAGAGCTGTAGAAGTTGCGGCAAGAAAAATAATTGCTCTCGAAAATTCTGTTGGTTCACTTACAAAGAGCAAAGAGACTGCAGCGTCGATCTTTCGCTGGTTGATCGTTGCAATTGGTGGCGCTTTAGTAACTTTTGTCGTTGACTGGTTGCAAAAGAGATTTAATTGACCAAATTCTATTCTTTGTATAGAATCAATATGTGGAAAATCAAGATGAAACTCTATCAAAACTAAAGAACCTAGTAAGAGAAAATCTTCAAGTTGACCTATCTCTAGAGCTTTCTTCTAAGAGTATTAAAACTAGAGGAAATTTACAGCATCTTTCTTTTTTAAAACCAAGAGAAAAATCTGTAAAAATATTGTTCGACTCATTGATGAGTCATGCTTTTCAAGCAGAATTAAAATGTCCTCAGTCCGGGATCATATTTTTAAAATTATTTTGTGATATTCCCGTAGAAGAAAGCGATTATAGCGTTCCTAAAAATAGAAAACAAGTATTAGAAATTCTTAAAAATAAGAAGTATTCTGTCACTGTTTTTAGTTTGTTAGAAGAGGCCCTTGGCCTTTCTTCCTATAGCACAAAAATTGTATTAAAGAAATCATCGACAAATAAGACATATGTCGAGTTGTCTGAAGGTCACAGTTTTAAAGTAAATGCTCTTTTGCGTGGCCAAAATCACGATGTTTCTTTGGCAAAAGTTGCCTGCATAGATGGATACGTTGAGAACGTATCCGAGATACACCATCTTTTAAATTTCTTGTCAGAAACACGCACAGCGTGTCTTATTGTTGCAAGAGGTATGTCGAATGATGTCTTAAACACTTTAAAGGTAAACACAGATAGAAAAACACTTTCAATTTTTCCATATGTTAGTCCTTTTGACGTTGAAAACGTCAACACTCTGGTCGATATTGCGGTAGCTTCTGGGACTGATGTTATATCTTCAACAAAGGGTAACCTAATTTCTTCTTTAAAAATAGAAGAGCTTGGAGAGCTAAGCGGCTGTATTTTTTCTAATTCTTCTATTAGATCTAAAGCAAATTTAAGAAACAAATCTCTCAGTATTCATATTGGAAATTTGAGAAAAACTTCAGAAGAAAGAACAGATATTTCTAACCTAATATCGCAGAGGATCAAATCCTTGTCTTCTACTTGCATAGACATCAGTTTACCAGACGATATTAATTTCTACTCTTACTCTGGTCAGATTGATGAGGGAATAAGGATTATTTCTTCAATTATGAACAACACTTATGATCCTTATGCTACGTCAAAGGTATTTTTAGAATCTTTTAAGAAGACTTATCAAAATACTTCGATGCTTTTACTTTGAGTGTTACTTGTGTATAAAAAAAATATGAACAACGTTGATAAAATTTCAAGAGACTCTAAGATTCTTATTGATAGCGCAAAAGACACAGTTAGTGCAAACGTAGTTTCGATGGTCAAGAGTAACGCTCTTAATCTAGAACCTGCACAGCTTGAAAAGATACTAAGCGTCATCAACATATCTTTGGATGAAGGTTACCAAAAGGCACTACCTTACTACCAGAATTCAATCAAGAAGTATTTCTAATGAGAGGGCAAAGACACCTTGTTAAGTGCAGGTGTGTTCTTCCTCAGTTTAAAGGTATAACAAACCCACCTGCTCATCAGTTCATAGTATTCTCTGTTATTAGTGAGGAAAATACTGTTGCTGTCAAGTATGCTCAGTGTAACAATTGTGGAATTATTCATAAAATAACAGACATCTGTACTTCTGAGATACTTTCAGGTAAAGAGGCTATGAACTCTATTGTAAAGATAGAGGATATTAAACTTTCTTTACCTCCTAGCCTAGCAGATATTCTCGAGAGAAATAATGCTGATGTTGCTACATGGGAATCAGCACAATTTATTATAGAGAATAAGCAGTGGGGCTCATTTGTAATTTTGGCACAGGAAGAAGAGTCCGGTACAAAACAAGGGAAGTATGTTAGAATTATGAGTGAGACGTTCTTTAAAGTTGAGTCTTTTTCTCGAGAAGAATTTGCAGTTCCGACGGAGTAAATATGTCAGAAATATACGGTCAGCTAGATTCGGAAAGGCTCGCTGCAGACAATAAAGTTGCACACGAGATTGTTCGAGAGATCAATCAATTTGGTATCAATGATCGTCAAAGGTGGCTCATCATCCACTACCTAGCTTTAGAGCTAGAGAACGTGGATGAAATGAAAGAGCTCACGGGTTTCGTGAAGGAGTTTAAGGGGTCGGACCTCTTCATCTCCAAGATATACGGCGCAACAGAAGGAGTTGAGTGATGGGAAGACAAGTAACAAATTCAGCCAAGAACTTAGGCAAGAACAATAGTGAAGAGTCCTCGACCACCATGGGAATCGCGATGGGCGATTCACAGCGTCTTGTCGTTCTCCACGGAGATGTTAATGAAGCATCCATCTCATTGGTGGTCGCTCAGTTACTCCACCTCGCATCTCAGAATCACAAGCCCATACACCTCGTAATCTCTACGTACGGCGGATCAGTGGACGAGATGTTCACTCTCTACGACACCATCAAGTTCCTTCCATGCCCAGTCCACACCATCGCACTCGGCAAGGTCATGAGTGCAGGAGTACTCCTCCTCGCCACCGGAGCCAAGGGCAAGAGGATGATCGGTCGGAATGCTCGTGTGATGATCCATCCGATCTCCGGCGGGGTCGGCGGCAACGTGTTCGAGGTCATTAATGAGTCCAAAGAACACAAGCGTATGCAGGATCAGATGGTGGACGCCATCGTTCGAGAGACCAAGGGATCCAAGTCTGAGATCGAGAAGATCATGAAGTCGGGCCACGATTTCTATCTCCTGCCAGAGCAGGCCGTCAAACTCGGTATTGTGGACAAGATCATCGGTGACTGATACCGATGCAAAGTGTACCTCACGTGGTATAATGTCGGGCCAACATGCCTAAACATGACTACGTGAGGTACTTTCCATTTGATAGGATCCGTCCAGAACAACGCACGGCGATCGAGTTCGCCTTAGATGCCTACGAATCTGGTAAGAAGGCAGTTTTACTAGAAATGGGGACGGGGACGGGAAAGTCTGCCACAGGCATCTGTATCGCCCGCTATATGGAGGCCCATGCCCCTGTCATTAAGGATGAGGAGGGAATGCCCCTTACTGGAGCTTATGTGATCACCACTCAGAAGATCCTCCAGGAACAATACATGGATGACTTCGGACCACAGTCGGGTAGGAACCTCATCAGAACCATCAAATCATCCTCCAACTACCGGTGCAAGCACTACTCCGATAACTCTTGCGCGGAATCAAAGCGGCTGCTCCTTAAACTTGGCAAACAGGTAGCCGGAACTGACTTCGCGAAGACCTGCAAGAATGAGTGCACGTACTCCCTAGAAAAACAAGACTTTATTGAGTGTCCAATCTCTATCACGAATTTCTCCTATTTTCTTGCGGAGACCACGTATGCAGGAAAGTTAACCCCACGGGCCCTACTGGTGGTGGATGAGTGCCACAACACTGAGACCGAACTGGGCAAGTTCATCGAGGTGAGTTTCTCTGAGAAGTTCGCTCGTGACGTCCTCAAGTGCAAGATTCCCAAGCTGGATACACAAGAGGCGGTGCTCGAGTGGGTGAAGGGGCCCTACCGCAAGGCTGTTAACAAGTACGTTCGAGAACTAGAGAAGAACCTCGTGAGGCTTGCTGATACTGAAGGCCATGGTGAGTTCTCCAAACAGTATGAGATGCTAGAGAAGCACACGGGAAAGATCGATCAGTTCATCGAGGTATACAACCCTACTAACTGGGTCATGAACGTGGCCTATCCTCAGGAGGGTAACCGGAGGGGAGCCCGTAAGTTCGAGTTCAAGCCTGTGGATCTAGGACCTTATTCTCAAAAGGTATTCCTCAAGTCCGGGGCTCGAACACTGATGATGAGTGCCACAGTGGTTGACCATGATGTGTTCTGCAAGTCCATCGGACTTGATCCTGCAGAAGTTGCCTACCTACGGATTGGCTCACCTTTTCCAGTGGAAAACAGGCCAGCCCACTACATTCCCGTGGGTTCGATGGGCAGAGATGCGATCGACAAGACGCTACCAATCATGGCAGAGGCAGTCAAGATGATCCTCGACAAACACCCGAACGAGAAGGGCATCATCCACACGAGCAACTATAAAGTTGCCAAGTACCTTGTGGAGAATGTGAAGACAAACCGGTTCCTCACCCACGAATCAGGAAACAGGGATGAGGTTCTTAAGTTTCACGTGACTTCCGCAGAGCCTACAGTGCTCCTATCTCCATCGATGATGGAAGGTGTGGACCTTGCGGACGATGCATCAAGATTCCAGATCCTATGTAAGGTTCCCTTTCCGTACCTCGGAGACCTTGTGATCAAAAAGAGGATGGAGAAGGACAAAATGTGGTACCCCTACACCACAGCAAAATCTGTAATTCAGGCATTCGGTAGATCCATCCGAAATGAGAAAGACCACGCAGTTTCCTACATTCTCGACTCTGACTGGGACAGGTTCTACTCAAGAAATATTCACATGTTCCCGCAGGAATTTAGGTCATCCTTCGTCAAATAGTTTACTTTTTATTTTGTGTCCATATATTCCTGAATCAGGAGGTCACATTAACCAATGAGTGATAACCCAATCGTAGCGAAGTGGAATGAATTGAAGACCCTTGTTGAGAGCCTCGAGGCTGATGTTGCTAAGAACGCGAAAGGTGTTGCAGCTGCAGGCGTAAGAGCTCGTAAGGGACTTCGATTGCTTCAGGCCAAGTCGAAGGAGCTTGTCAAGCTTACGCTTGAGACTGATAAGTCAGAAAAGCAAGAGAATTAGTCATGAGACAGGCTGAGCTACTTCGAAGAATTTTAACAAAAAAAATTCAAGAAGACGAAGTTGAAGTCAAGACAATAGAACAGCCTGATGCTTTGCCATCACCTAGCGCTATTGATACTTCAGCCAAACACAGCGATGAATTTATTCTTTCTGAAACAGCCAAGAGTATTCCTGAGTCGCTGGAAGAAAATGTTGAAACTTCTTTAATTGCAGCTGAAAAATCAGCTGCTACTAAGAAGAAAACTTTTCCTAAGAAGAAGAAGGAAGATTCAGCTCTTTAGCATTGAATGAAGCTTCTAATCTTCTGATATATGTTCTTCTCTATCTGACAAATACGCATTCTCGTCAGGCCGTAGATCTTACCTATTTCACTTAGGGTTAAAGGTCCGGCCTGAGTCGTTATTAGCGTGCAATTTTTACCTTGTGGGAAATCAATCCATTGCTTGCATGATTTTCTTTCACATGTGCACTTGCTTTTTTCAACTGCATCGTAACACTTAGTATCTTGCAAAACGTTTAACTTTATTTTTTGTTGATTGTTGCTCATAGATCTGTGTAAGATAATTTAGTAAGGAATGATTTTTGTATAAGTCATCTTCTAAATCACATGAAAAAAACTTACATCCTAGACACTAACGTCCTCCTAAGCGATCCAAACTGTTTTAATAACTTTCAAGACAATGATCTAATAATTCCGATTCTTGTTCTTGAAGAACTTGACAAACACAAAGGACGATCGGACGAGGTGGGTCGAGCAGCTCGTGAAGTAAATAGAATTCTTGACAAGATCAGCGAGTCAGGATCGTTAAAGGACGGTGTTTCTCTTCCTTGTGGAGGAACATTAAAAGTAATGTCATCTCCTACGGGATACAGCGCTCTTCTTCCTCCTGAGCTTGTTCTAGGATCTTCAGTCGACAACATGATCATTGGATTCGTACTGATGCTTCGACGAGAAGTTTCTGACGCAATTCTTGTCTCTAAGGACATTAATGTTCGAGTCAAATGCTCTTCTCTTGGTATCGAAGCTCAAGACTATCTATCCAACAGAGCTACTGACAGCGCTGAGCATCTGTACACAGGTGTCAAGGTATTTGTTGTTCCGTATGAGACTGTAGAGATGTTTTATGCTCGAGATTCAATTCACGTACACAACGTAACTGAAGAAAAGCTATACCCTAATCAGATACTCGTAATAAAGTCTGTGGACATCGAAGGAAATACTCTTAAGTCTGCAATCTGTCGTGTTAAGGGTGACATGCTCTACCACCTCAGAAAAATCGATCAAGTCTTTGGGGTGAAACCACGTAACAAGGAGCAAACATTTTCTGTCGAACTCCTGATGGACCCATCGATCAAGCTTCTAACACTCACAGGAAAGGCAGGTTGCGGAAAAACACTCCTTGCTATCGCCGCAGGACTAGAGCAGCTGGAAGCCATGGGCAACGATGGACCATATCAAAAGCTCATTGTGTCACGTCCTGTGCAGCCTGTCGGACGTGACATCGGGTTCCTTCCAGGAACTCTTGCTGAGAAGATGGAGCCCTGGATCGCTCCAATTAGAGACAATCTTGAGTATCTCCTTAGCAGTAAGTCGGGAAAGAAGGGTCAGACCCGCGGCCGAAAGAAGTCAGATGAGCTTATGGGAGGAAGTGGAGTTTCAGGCCTCAGCAAGGATCCATTCCTCGAGCTTATGCAATCGAAGGGCCTCATCGAGGTCGAGGCCATCACCTTCATCCGAGGACGTTCCATCCCCAACGCCTTCATCATTATCGATGAGGCCCAGAACCTTTCGATGCATGAACTCAAAACCATCGTGACCCGCGCAGGTGAGGGAACGAAGATAATCCTAACAGGAGACGTCGAACAGATCGACAACAACCACGTAGACACTTTCACAAACGGTCTCACACACGCTGTTGAGAAGTTCAAGGAATACGACATGTCAGGTCACGTGACCCTCTTGAAGGGAGAGAGAAGTGAATTGGCAACGCTAGCATCTAAGATTCTTTGATCTAAACATGGCTAGATATTAATGTCTCGCCATAATTTGGTAGAAGAGCAATGAGCGGAATTTTAGATAGCAAATCAAGAATAATTGATGCCATTATTACCTCTGAAGGTAGAAGGCAAATGGCAGAGGGAACTTTTGAAGTTTCCTATGTCACTTTTACTGACTCGGGGGTATCTTATATTCCTGATCTTGTAGAAGGCCATCAAGATCCTACAGGAAGAATTTATTTTGAGGCATGTAACCTGCCTCAAGACCAAATAACTTTTGAAGCAAACGATGAAGGAAAATTAGTTCCCTTTAGAGTTCAAGATATAAAGCTGAAAACTCAAGAAGGAAACATACCCAGTCCATCAGCTGAAGGTTCAATAGTTAACGGTAGACTTACCGCCTATCAGTATCACCACGGCAGAAGGATAAAGTCATCATTGATATCTGAAAATATTAATGATGATAACAAAGGTTTCATTTATTCAGATTCTCTTGGTGTCACAGGAAGCGTACTTGTCAGGTCTACGCTGCAGGGAGGCACATACCAGATAACTCCTCCTGTTCTAGGCGGTCCTTTTATAGCTTACGTAGGAACTCGTGGTGGTGTAGGTCCTAAGGAATTTTCTACTTCTATATCGGGTGCAATTGGAGGATTAAAAAATGCCGGTGGCCCAAATGTCTCCTGTAGAGTCGTAAACGACTCAGTGTATCTTGATGTTTTAGAGTCTTTTGTAGGTACAAAAATATTTGCAACAGGAACTCTTTCTTCGCCGCTTCTAATAGAAGAGGGAGCAATCGGTGGAAAGATTCTTGTTGATGAAATTGAGAATTCTTCTTTTTCATCACAGATAAAAGGAATTCTTACATCTTCTCTCGATAACTTCCAAGACCTTCAAACAATATCTAGCATAGACAGATTATTTGAAGATGATCAATTCAATATGTCTAGAAACGAATTAACTTTCGATTTATCAAGATCTTCTACTAAAACAATAAATTCTTTCAAAGAAGCACCTCCTTCTTTGAATGCAATTGACTCTCTTTTTAGCGATAATAAGATGAGTCATTTAGAAAATTTCATGTATCTTCCTCCAATAGTCAAGACTTCTGACTCTCTTGTGCCCGATAAGACCAAGATAGAAAACTTGGTGCCTTATTTTCTTGGAAATTATCCTTCATGGGGAGACAATGAAAAGAAGCTCACTTTCTCCAGACTTATGGAAGAAGTTAAATCATACGAAGAAATACAGTCATCTATATACTTCAATCAAACCTCAAGAAGAAATAGACTTGTTGGACAGTTTTTTGAAATTACTGACAATAGCGTCAGCAAGCTAGACGTTGTGGACTTTGGAAATATTACAAACGAGTCTCAGGAAATTAACACGATTAATAACAGAGTCTTCTTCGTTGGAAAAACATTCTTGGACAACAGAGGGACAACTTGCTTTGTTAACATGTTTACATTAATTTTTTCAAGAGACGATAGAAGAACGGATGAGGTGATTAAATGAAAATTTTTCAAAAACCTGCCGTAATAGACAAATCATCTTCTATACTGCGTGTTAATAACGATACATTTGCAGAGCTCGTAGGACAAAGCGAAGATTTCTTTAATTTTAACTTTTCTTTTAACATATCGCTCTCTAATCCAAGAAAAAATGCAAAAGACTATGAGAAAGTTTTAATAACCGTAAAAAGAAAAGAAACGGAAGATGTTTCTTCTTCTACGATATTCTCCAATGTTTCCAGTATTGCAACAGATAAAAAAATAAATGTTGCCTCAGCTTTAAAAGTTAATAAATTTAGTGTTGGAAATTCTAATACTTCTCTCCCAGATAAAGTTTCTAATAAGCTTTATTCAGGACTTCAGTTAATAAAAGACATAGAGAAAACCGAGCAATTTATTGCTCGGGTGAGTGTTCCTATTTCTTCTCTTGTAAATGAATCAGTTGACAATAAATACAGTATTACGGAATTGTATGCTGAAACATACAAAAGAAACATAAAAGATGCAAGAGTTAGAGACTCTAAGATAAGAAATGAGCTTGTTGTAGATGAAATTTCTTCAACTGTTGATGATCAAGACACTTCAAAGATTAATCCTACCTCTGTTATAAACAGGATAAATTTTGACCTATGTGACATCACGCAGCCGATAACGGAAGACACTATTAAAAGTCTTACTTCTGAGTCTCTGATAGACGGTTCTAAAATAAGAATGTCTGAAATATCAAAGGGAAAACCTGCTCTATTCTTTGATATTGCAAAATATTATCTAAACGATGTCCCTCCAAGCCCGGTAGAAGAAACTTCTATCTGGTATAGCAAAAGAAATTCTACTAAGACGCTGGACGACTTGGAGATAAGTCAGCAAGTTACAATCAAAAAAGGTAACAAAAATCTAAACTTAACAGTAAGATTTGATCTTTATAAGCTCGGATCCAATTTAATAGATGAGTCTTATACGACAGACTTGTATATGCCGAGTCACGTAGAAGCTTTTGAATGCATCTCTAGCCCTCCTGATTTAAAAATTTCTAATCACTATACCGCATATGGAGTTAGTAAAAAATTAATCAATACGTTGTCAATTATTGACACAGAAAAGCCTGGTAAAATACAGGGTTACAATATTTACTTAAAGTCTGTCGATGAGCAAGGAACAGTATCTCCTTATGTAAAAATAGGTTCTTTAAAGAATCAGAAGTTTAATGAATTTGAATTCTTCACCAGGTCAAAACTCTCTATTGTTAGAGTCATACCTGTTGACTCTCAGAGCAAAGAGTCTAATATTTTTACTAATATAGCCGTGGGTCCTGGCTACAAGAGTATTGGAAACTTGGCAATATTACCAAGCCACTTTGGAAAGAATCAGATAAAGATCGACATTCTCAATATACCTGTTGATTGTATTTCTTTGACGTTATACAGAAGAGATTGTACAGATAATTCTGAAAGTTATTTTGAAGCTATTGAAACAATAAAGCTAAATAATTCTGGTATCAGCTCAGTTTTAACTGATGAAACTACAGAAATTGATAGAACTTATGAATACTACGTTGTGGCAATTGCGCTTTCACAAGAGACAAAAGAAGAAAAATCAGTATTCTCAAACTATGCAGTTTTTAAAAATACACGCGGGTCTTTTTCTGAAGGTTCAATCAATGTCAAGCTTTCTAATCCTTTGCTAGCTCTATCCGATAATTCTTATGAAGTTACATTTAATCTCTCGACAAGCATATCAAAGTCTGAGAATGAAAAAATAACTCAAACTTTAAAAGGGCAACTAGGAGAGATTTATGATCAATATTTGAACCCTGCCACAAACACTTCTTCACCGCTCGGTGAAGATCAAAAAGGTATACCACAATATTCAAACATCTTCTTTCATGAGATAGTGAGAACTAATCTAAACACGTCAGAAAGAGAGACATTTGAATTAGTCTCTGACGGAGACTTCAGAGACAATCAAGAGACTCAGATAATATCCAACATTAAGTCGATAAATCCTCAACATTCTTATGTCTATCAAGTCTTTACATACAAGAAGAATCCGATAGAAATTTTTAAAAAATTCGTTGCTAGAGGAGTTGATTCAAAAGGAAGAGAATGGTTTTATCTTCCTTACAAATGGAAACAGCCCGTTGTTAAGCTTGGAAAGCTTTATGCAGATGACTCACAGGGTGTGCCTGTTGTTGATGCATATGATAACTTTACTTCTGAGTCATTTGGACTAACTGCTCAGTATCAAACAGATGGTTCCACACAGTATGCTTCCATCAGCCAGGTGAACTTTGATAGAGTTGACATCAATACTATGAAATTAAGCTGGATTTTTGAGGATAATTCTGCTGATCTATTTGATTCATTCGTTGTAATGAAAGTAGTAAATGGTGTTAGAGGATTTGTCGGAAGGACATGTAAAAATTACATATATCACCAATTAACAGACAGTGACATAGGATCGCTGTATTACATAATAGTACCAATCATGTCAGAGTTTGACATAGACTCTCCTGGCTATTCAGGAGTAGCATATGTTTCTCCTGAAGGTCTCACTCCGCGCATCAAATCCACGTCATTTAGCTCAAATTTGTCGAATAATTTGTCCTCAAAAGCAAAAGACGTACACTTCAACAAGACAAAGAATGTCTCTCTTCTTTCTTCGTTAATACAAAATAAAACGATAAAGAAATTTTAGACTTAGTCCATACAGGTAATAAAAATGATTAAATCTTCAAAAATGTTTAGCGGAACGGCGTTAAGACCACCTTCTACTACACTTCATTCTTCTCCTGTAGCTAATTCTCCTTCTCTTTCGCAGGATAGAACTCAGCCTGCACCTCAACAGACTGCGCAAGGCTTGTTTTCTACAGGAATCCCCGAGATTAACACAGCTGTATTTTCTGAAAATATTTCACGAATACCTGTAGTTGCTATTAAGTCTCCTATACTTGCCAAGCCCATTCCAATCCCAAATCTTTTTCAAGGATCTGTAGACCTTGAAGTATCTTCTCCGGCAAATTCAGCCCAGAAAGTTTTTTCACAGTATACAGGAATTACTGAGACGGAACCTTGCATTTTGCTGATGTCTGAGTTTGTTCCAATCTTTTCAAGTAATCAAAAAAATGATCAAGGAAAAGCGCTCAGCATCAAAGAGAATGCCAAGATTATAAATGCAAAAACAGCAATAAATGTTCTTTCTCAAAGCTTCGACGTTCGAGCCCTTATAGGATCCAACAAAAGAGAGTTGTCTTATTATATTTCAAAAGAAGATTCTTTTCTCAATCAGCTCTCTAGGACGACTTCGAAGACAATAGAGTCGTTAGATTTAAGTTCCTATGCAATACCATTTTTTTTAACAGAAAATTCAATAGGAAGCCTTTATGAAATTTTAAAGAAATCAGGATATAGCTCTGACAATATAACAAAGTTTACTGAAACAAAGCTTTGGAATCAGTCTCTTGTAGAACTAAAGAGGTCACTTTTAACACACACACCGGGCTTGACTTCAACAAAATTTACTAGAAGCAACATTCATTCAGACAGCGATCCATTTGCTTTGTCAGACATTGAAAACCAGCCTGAAGGAATAAGGAGAGTCTGGCTTAACCCCTACCTAAGCCTCCCTTCATCTCAAGAAATTACCAGCTTTTCTAAATTAGAAAGCAATATTAGTGAATTTTCTAGATTTGAAGAGAAAAAATATGTCAATCTTGTTGAGACAAATCTAGTCAACAACGTCAAGTCAAATAGTTTAAATTCAAAAATACTAAACAGTCTTCTATCTTCATATTCTGACTCAGGAAGAGACATTAGCATAGCTGCTAATTCAATTTTTAAAGAAGCAAATTATTCCTCTTACATTTTAAAACCAGAAAATTCATCAAACATAGAGTACAAGTTTGGCTATAGGTTATCTCCTACGGGAGATAATCTTCAGGTCTGGGACCATATTGTTGGAAGATTTCCAAAATCTATTCTAGATTTCTCTAGAAATCCTACAGGAAAAGGCAAGTCATTGTCTTCTTTTTCACAAGAGACAGTAGAGAGTGGAGAAGATTTCTTTAATGTCTTGACATTCGAAAACAATATTATTGAAGGTTCAAGTACAACTCCTGGATCGGTCTATTATGTTGACAGCTCTCTAACGACACAAGATGGAACATCCTTTGATGTAACAAGACTTGATCAGCTGATAAAAAAGACAAAAGATGCTCATGAAACTACCAAAACAATAGTTGAAATGTTGGGCTATGAAATACAGAAAAATTCTAGCACAACTGGATTTAGTGAAAGCTATAAAAAGAAGCCTGAGATAATAACGTCACTAGAGAGCCTTATTGACAGACTTTCAATTGTTTCTTCAACGTATCAAAAGTGCATGGTTATCTCGTCTCTCGATGAGATAAGTTCTTTAGACACTTCTTATATGAGGACTGGATTTGGACTTACATCAACAGAATCTGTTGGAATAAGATTGGCATCTCTCATTTGCAAGGCCGCTGTTTATCCGACAAAAAATTATGAAAGAACGGCAGGCAAGCTAAAGACGCTTCTTTTTATGTGGCTTTTGAACGTTGCATTAAAACAACAAGACTCTTCGTTAAGCAATGAATCAATCATATTAGACCTTAAAAATAGAATATCTTCTTATTTTTCTTCAATAGCAGTTAATGCATCTGGTCAAGAAATAATAACAGCAAGTCGTGAAGCTCGAACTTTTCCCTTTGCTGTTGGAAGTTCTCCCGATATAAGCACTTATCTAGAGTCTGAAAATGATACTCAAGCTGTAAGAGAGAAGAAAGCTGCGCTTATAACATACACACAGTCTGTTAGTAGCAGAATATTTCAGATTGATGCTAATAAAGGAATATGGGCAGAAATTGTTGCCATCTTAAAAGAAGTCCTATCTTTAAATTTGTATTCAGGAGAATACACAGGGTATTCCGGGATATCTAAGCTTGGTTTTATATTCGGCTACTTTGATCTAGTTCTTAGAGTTATTTCTTCTCAGACGCCTGAAAACTTACTTGGTGCCTATTCTTCCTCCTACCAATACACTTCTACGTTTAAAACAATTACTGTTTCAGAGACAGGATTTTTAATAGACTCAGTTACCAAGAATCAACTAAATGATTTCTATAGTGCTCGATACATTAAAAATGGGTACAAGCCAAAAAAATATGTTAAAAAACTTTCTGATGCTATCACCTTCTTAAAGTCAGAAGAAGACGTCGTCATATCTCAGACAGCTGTTTTTAGAAAATATCTTCTAGATCTTGGAACAACACTTACTTCATTTAGGTCTTTTCTGAAGAATAACTTTGAGTCACACATAACAAGTCTAAAAAGCCTTTATGACACAGACCAAGATCTCGATAAGAATCAGAAAATTTCTCTAATAAATCTATCTTTTGCTGAAGAGCAAATAAGGCTCTCTCGGTATATCATGTCAGAGATGAGCGACAGAATAAGATCAGGAAGCGATCTAGAAGGTAAGCTAAAATCAATACCTACTTTTTCAGATTTTCCACTTGGATTTACTGAATTTCTACCCATCAATGAAACAGATATTATTTCTTATACGATGCTCTCTTCATACTTTAAGTCTGTTGAGTTTTTAAAAGATAAAGGAAATAATAAGAAGATAATATCTTTGGGAATACCACCCAGACTCAATAGAACCTTAAGAACAATTTTAAGATCTACGTCAGGCGAAAAATCCGTCAAAGAAAGTCTGATAAAGGTAAAGCTATACAAGATTGACAGGCTACACCCAGACGTTGTTTATCTTCCCAAGTCTTATCTATTTGAAATGAATAGATTTCCCACAAGAGCTATATCCAATTGGAATTACAACGCTTTTATTGAAGATGATTTTAACTTACTCGGAATTCCAAGCAAGTTGATGTCTTCCGAAGGCAGCATATTTGTTCATAAAGATTTTACTGAAGCTTTTCCTTCGAGCATATACGGAAACATCTTGCTTGATGAAGAAAAGTTTGAGATATACGCCAACCACGCAATAAGCTTCTTGTCAGAAGAATACCTTAGATGGTTTACTGACCTTCATTTTGATGAGAGTAGATACAATAACTTTTCAAGCATTGAAAAGACTACTTCGTCCTCAGCCGAGCAATATCAGACTTTTGTCAATGTTGCTAAAAAATCTTCTATTCCAATCGATATTTCTCAGCAAGTAAAAGCTAGATTCACAGATCCTGCAAGCGGAGAAACATTCGATATTTCTTTAAATTCTCCTGGCACTTATGAAAATTCCGTGACTTCAACTACTGCAAATACAAAGTCATATATCATTCCCATGGATAGTACCATTTCATCTTACTTTGATAATGAGACGTTTGTTTCTAAAGAAGAAACGCTAAAGAGAAGAATGAGTTACATGAAAAAATTCGACAGAGTCTTCAATATCATCTTCGACCCAGACGACTTTTATGTGGACGACAGCGTTTCTTCGTCAACAACACTTGAAGCGCTGAAGAATCTTGGAATATTAGTCGGAGGAGATCAAGGAACATCAAAAAGCTCTCTTCCCTACAAGAATAGAGATACAGAGATAGGTGACACAACTCTCGATGAGTACTTTGTCACCATAGAGCCTTACGATTATGTCTAGGGGTATGAGGTTTAAAAATGGTCCGACCGATATTAAGTGACGTTAGAAGAATTCAGCAACCAGACAGAAATATAACTCAGTCGTCTGAAGAAACAGGAATACCCGCTTCAGACATAGGGAAGTCATATCAATTCTCTAAGAGTAAAATGTCTGATCCTTCTTTGTCGATTGACAATGTCAACGTTCCTGAAGTTACAGATCATAGAGCAGAGTTTGTATATAACTTTTACCTAAAAGACGAAAGAATCAATTCTGCAGACGTTTCATTAACAAATGATCTTACAAAAACTCCAAGATACGCTTCAATAAGATGGACTTCTCCTAAGTCTTCCAACTTTGAAAATGAAAAGCTGGATTTAGAAAAAAAGAGCTATGAAGATCTCTCTATAGAGAAAAACTCTGAAAAGATAGTGTCAGAAGATAATTTTTTTAATCCTGGCTATATCAATCATACTTTTTCAAACGTTGAGGCCATAGAGCAGGGGGCTACTGATATTGAGAATTACAGCAGGATGTCTAGAAGAGACGATGAAAGCGTCTTTAAGATGTCTAAAGTTCAAATAGAAGAGATGTCTCCTGCTATAGGAGGCACTAATTCAAATTATTCAAGAATTGCAGGAGAGCTAACTGAGACGTATGCGAAGCTTGCTGATTTCCCAAAAAATTCTCTAGGGCTTAGAGTTTATGACGAGAGAAAAAGTCCAATAGACGAAGATGATCTTCTAAGATCAATAACTGACTCTGTATCTCTCACTTTAAAGATCAACAATGCAATTATACCGGACATCTTTAGAAACTCAAGAATAAAGAGCAATGCAACAAATCTTGAGGCTCTAAGAGTTTCTTACTCAGAGGCTTTAAGCGGCTTTAAAAATAAAGAAGGAATGAGCTTAGTACCTGTACAGAACGACTATACAGATGTTTCAACATCAAAGCTCACACAGCCCGTTAAGCTAATAGGATATGTCATCGATAGATACAAGACTACAGTCCAGGGATTCGAAAAAGAAAAAACATTTTACATAGAAGACATTCAAAAAACAAATTTTGAAGATGTTTCAATTCTTTACGGCGCCACTTATGTTTACACGATTAGAGTTGTAGCAAGCGTAAAGATGCTTACATACAGTGCCGATGGTTCATCTGTAAATTCTTCAACGATATACGTGAGTTCTCGTCCCGTTTCAGTACCAGTGGAATGCTATGAATACTCTCCGCCGCCTGAGCCGAACAACATTAGATTTGTCTTTGATTATGTAAAAAGAAACTTAAAAATTCACTGGGATATGCCTGTTAATCCTCAAAAAGATGTGAAGCAGTTTCAAGTATTTAGAAGAAAATCAATTAAAGAACCTTTTGAGCTAATTGCCCAGTACGGATTTGACAATACTGACTTTGGAAGTGGAACGACGCGCTATAAGACAGGAGAAGTCGTAGATGCAAATAATGTAACTCAGGTGTTTCCTGACTATAGGTCTCTCATAAAAATCTACGAAGCTCCCGTTTATATGCACACAGATGAAGACTTCACAGTAGATCCAGAGTTTTTCATATCCTCGGATTACATTTATTCAATCTGTAGCATAGATGCGCATGGAATGATATCGAACTACTCTTCTCAGCACAGAGTTACATTTGATTCTTACAAAAATAAATTATCAACGAGTGTTGTTTGTGACGCAGGATCACCCAGACAGTATCCAAACATGAATCTCAGGATGGATGCATTTAAGGACGTAATTAGCGTTTCAGGAGACTCTTCTAGAAAGCTTGATGTTTACTTTACCCCCGAGTACCTTAAAGTCAAGGATGAAAGAAATATTTCTTACAAAGTAGTTGAAGCTCAGACCGACAAAACAAAACCTTGCTATCTTTTGCAGTTTATCAATATCGATAATCAAAAAATACAATCTCTAAAGATCGACATAAAAGATCCAGAAAGACTAACTGAATCTTCTTAGCTGTTAAAAACTACTAATTGAAGTTAAAAAAGAAGACCTTGAATAATTACAGCATTAGAAGACCAAACCTGAGGGAACATGGGATATCTAGATCATAGCACCAACAACATTATTCTGGACGCTGTCTTGACAGACTACGGTCGTCAGAGACTTGCAACAGCTAATAGTGCTTTCAACATTACGCATTATTCTCTCGGAGATGACGAGGTAGATTACGGAATTGTCAAGAAGTACGGAAGAACTGTAGGAAAAGAAAAGATTGAGAAGAACACTCCTATCTTCGAAGCACTTACAAATTCTTCGATTGCTTTAAAGTACAAGCTCATAGGAAGAGAAAACGATGGAACTTCCATTTCAACAATCTACCTGCCCGTACTCAAGACTAACTCAACAGTAGCCTTAGAAAAAACACAAAATTCTTCTATTACTGTAAAAATTGACTTATATTTCAACAACACGACGGGCGCTTCTGTTCCTTCCGAGCTAATACAGACAATCTACAAGATCAAGGTGTCAGATAGATTCTTTACTATAGATTCACCAGTAGGCGGTAACCTAACGCAACCAGACATTGCTAGAAATTTGGTTAACGCAGGAGATCCCAACAAGATTGCTGTCTATACATTTACAGCTTCTTCAAGTACACAGACTTCAATATCCTTCAACGTAAAAGCCAGGAACATAGACAACACCACTCTTTCTGTCTATGGTAAAAGAATAGCAACAAACTCTTCTGTTAGACAAATCAACAGCTACATAACAGTTGTTGGTGAAAGACACGGTTGCACGCTCGACATTCCTGTTACGTACAGAGCATCGTTAATCTGAAGGCGGAATTAATAAATGGCAACAACAAAAGAGATTTTAGCTTCCGATAAAAAGACTACTCGATCATTTCTTAATCAGCTGATCGATGTTCTCCAAGAAGACATCAGTTCTTCAGTGTCTAGGAGAAAATATCAGGTTTTTGTGACAGGCGGCATAGGACCAGGAGTAACTTCTTCGCTTTTTCAGACTGTCTACGACCAAGACTTTACTCTTCAGACTGCAAACCCTGTCTTTGATATCACATTTGGACTTGCACCTGTCGACGCAGTTAGAGGAGATGGCTCTACAAACACCGACGGAATAGCAGGTTACACTTCAACGGCACAAGATGTTGCAGGTAAATATCTCTATCCGAGCAGCTCTCTTATGATGAGAGAGAAGACAGACATATACGGTCAATTTGCTCAGTCGCTTCTCGGTAACAGAAAAGTAATGTTTAAGTTGCCAGTTGATGCTTCTTCAACTACTTCAACAACAACTACAGACATTGACGCCGCACTTTTCGTAGCTTTCAAGAGACTCTTCGCAAGAGACCAGATCAAGAGAGAGACTTTTGCTATGAGGTTCTATCAGTCTGCGTCCTATGTGAGTAAGACTGGTACCACAGCCGCAGAGTTATCTTTCCCACCTGCCTCCGACGCCGACGGTGTTCCTAATCTTTACGTCACATCAACTTCTGGCTCAGCAATATTCACTGATATTGGCTCGTCTGATTCTAGGTACTTTGAAGTGGGCGGTCAATATGGTTACCTGGTCAATGCCTCAAATACTTCAAATGCTGTAGGACTTATCTATTATGATTCTGGAATGTTAGTTCTGGATGCTGAAAAAATAGTATCAGGGTCGCAGTTCGTTTCTGGTACAATTTCTGCAATGCACCCGCTTGGAAGAATCACGCTCGGCGGAACAGGAACTCAAACAGAAAAAAAGTCAAAAGTTATACCTGACCTTGTAACTTCGGGAAGCATAGATGATATCGTTGATCACTTCTGTTATGCAAGATTTGGAAGCGGCGCACTAACGGCCATGACATTCCAGAACGTTACTAACATAAACTCGTCTCTCATATTTTGTAGAGCCTTACCTGACGACTTCAACTATTCGTCAAATCCAACTTACGTCGAGTCTACTGGCGACTACCAGGGTAGATTAACAATCTATGATCCTTCAGTCCCTGAAGACACACAAGAACCTTTCACATACATTACGACAATTGGACTTTATGATAATACAGGCGGACTCTTGGCTGTAGCCAAGCTCAGCAGACCTGTTGAGAAAAATCCAGGAAGAGATCTTACCTTTAGAGTTCGATTAGACTTCTAGCGGTAGCTCTAGTGGACCATCATGTCGGTTATCCATGTCACAAAGAATGATGTTGAGAACTTTACGTTAGTTACAACTCCTAGCAGGGCTTATGTTTCTAGCTCTACACAAGGGTCTGTTGGTTCTGTAAAAGTTTTTCCAAGACTTTCTTCAATAGAGAAGGACTCTGAGTCTTTCGTCTTCAGCGACACTTCTGCTGCACTAGACACCAATTTTAGCAACTCTTCAAAAAAAGTTATTGATAAAGCTAGGACTTTTAGGTCGTTTGGTCAGTCAATAGAAGACGTCACCAACAGCTACTTTGACTTAGTTTCTCTTACTAAGACCCGGAAGTCTAGTTCACTCGACATAGAGCGATTTACACCGACCACAAGACTAACAAAATACACGCTCATAAAGAATAACATTAAAGATGTTTTAATGCCTCACTATAGAGTGGACTATCCAAACAGTCATTGGGCATATACGAATTATCATTCTTTGAATTTCTTTACTGCTTTTGATGGAATTAAGCAGCTAGTTCCTACGTCTTCAGTTCTTCTCTATCCGAACGTCCCAGACAGTGAGATTGATATGCCCTCTGGGTATGCTTCTGGCTCGTATCTCTTTAGAGACGGTTTTACTTTTGATTTTTACATAAATCCAAGATACAAAGAAGATGGCATAGACAACGGACACTTTAAGGCAGGAACAATATTTCATTTGTCGTCAAGCTATTGTCTGTCTTTAGTTACAGGATCTAAGAAGGATCCTAATGGACTTGCTGATGGATTCAGATTGCAGCTGCAGCTAAGTCATAGCGCAGATTATGCCCCCTCAAGAGCTACAATTGGTTCGTATCCCAACGACTTAACATTTCTATCATCCGATAACTCACTCTCTTGTAATCACTGGCATCACGTGATTGTTAGATGGGGAACAAGCTCCATTAACAGCGGAACAGGATCTTTTATCGTAGACGGAGTAAATAAAGGAAACTTTGTTATTCCTTCTTCTTCTCTCCTCCCTGTTGCTTTTTCTAATTCCTTGAATCCCGACGTCCTCTGTATTGGAAATTATTACGAAGGTACTAACTCAGGGGTAGATGCAATGAGTCTCTTCTTCAACCCAGATAATGCAAGAAGAGATGGCGTCGACCAGCTAACCAACGAGGCAGGAGATCCTAGTTATGATGGACCTGTTTCTTATAAATTCGCACATCCCTTAAAAGCTGAAGTACACGATCTAGTTTTTAGGAGATACTACATTTCAGATGCGGAGATACAGGCTACAGGTTCTAGGGGTGTTGGATACGATGCTTTTTCTAAGAAAAATATAGCCTTTTATCTACCACCTTTCTTCGTAGAGAACACAACAATCAAGCGATATGTAAAAGATCATGGAGGAATACTTCAAACTCCTTTTTTTGAAATTGACGGAACTACAGACGATCCCTTCAACGTAGCGATGGCGTTCGGCGTCAATGGTCACTATATTAATCTTGATAATTTTGTCAAGGATTTCTCTACAGGTAGATTTCCAAGATTGTTGAACCTTACGGGATCGACAATCGACTACACTACAGACGCGAAAGAGGCAAATTACTTTCTCTATGAGGATGGAAATGTCGCAAAGAGAAACCTCACCGTTCTTCCGTGTGATGACGGTAATTTTGATCCAAATTATGAAATACTCTCTGCTGAGAGTTACACAGACAAATTTTATGCAAGCGGTTTCCCCGATCTTAGCTACATTAATCTTGGAAATCTAGTTACGACTGCCTCGCTAGCAGGCGGCGGAGTAAGCTCAGATGCACCCGACGATTATGTCGAACAACTGTACGGTCCTGGCCCTGAAAAACCGGGTCTAGAACCAGGTCTTGCCTATAAAAATTACATAGCAGCTGTCACGGCTTCTATTTCTACAGTTACCGACGACAGCCTGTTCGATAGAGGCGTCCAAAAGAACGTACCGCTCACAATCTACCAGCGCACGCTCGATCCATCTTCTAACCAGGTTACAATATTCAACATAAGCAACCTGTACTATGGAAGAAGAATTCTACCGGGTTCTTTTCAAATTACAGATCCGTCCATCTCTGGATCGTATGGATCCGTTTCAATAACGCTAAAGGACGACTCTCTCGGTAATCTCTATAGAGCCGACTCTTTAACGCCTCACGCAACACAAAATTCAGTTGGAAATATTTTCTACGATGAAGGCATAGTAGTCATCAAGAGTCCACATCTCTATTTCTTCGGTAAGAATGAATATGAAGTATCATTTAGGGGCGTTTACAATGTCTTCTCTTCTAAGTACGAAATAATTGCTGGTTCTGGGCTGTTGAATTCATCTTCTAATCCAACATTCATTGAAAATCATGACAATCTAAAAGCTTCTGGGAATCCTAAGGATGACGAAACTTTCGTCTACATCTCCGGTCTCAACTTCCACGACGAGAACATGAACGTTGTTGCGAAGGCACGACTCGCGCAACCCATCATAAAGCGAGAAGGCGACAAGATTTTGTTCAAGGTTGCGCTAGATTTTTGACCTTTTGCTAATTCGAGCATACTTATATGCATGCTCGTAGAGATAAAAATCCTTCCAAGAAAGAATGAAGGCACAACAAAGAATTCCGGAAATCCGCCCCGTGGTCTCGTGTTAAAATGCGATGGATGCGGTTCTCTTTTTGAAAAGAAATGGCTTAAAGAAATTTTTGAAGCCAAGAAACATTACTGCAAAATACAGTGTCACTATGCAAATAGAGGCGGCATTGGTGGCTATGGTGCCGAAGTTCTAGAAACACATTGTCTTGTTTGCGAAAAACCTATCAGAGCAAGGAAGGTGGGCAATGTGAGGAAGTGGGGAAAAACGTGCTCAAGAAAGTGTTATGGAACATTTAGGGCAAACAATCCTGAACTATATGAGAACAATACTTTGATGATGCACACAGAAGAATCTTGGAAGAAGATAAGGGAAAGCATCCAAGAGAGGATGGCGCAACCTGATTGGGTTCCTGGTTTCAAAGGAAAAAATCATACTGAAGAGTCAAAAGAGAAACTTCGAGAAGCTAAGCGGCTAAATCATCTTGTCGGTGAGAAAAACGGGATGTTTGGAAAAAGACATTCAGATGTATCTCGAAACAGAATGTCTGAAGTAAGAACGCTAAGGATGGTGGACGGTTCGATCAAACCACGTGGAAATAACAACCACATGAGCGGACACTTCACATCAGAAAAAACAGGATTGGTTTGCAGGTATCGATCTTCTTGGGAATTGGCAACTATGGAGTATTTAGACAGAGATGACAACGTTTCTTCTTGGAACTATGAATGTCTTCGGATACCTTATTACTATGAGAACAACAAACGTTGGTATGTACCAGATTTCTTTGTAGAGTTCTCAGACGGGAGAAAAGAGATCTGGGAGATTAAACCGAAACAATTCATCGATGCAGATGCAAATAAACTCAAATCAGAAGCAGCCCAGAAATTCTGTCTAGAGAACGGAATAAGCAATTATTACGTCCTAACGAGAGAAGAACTCATATCTCGAGAAATACTTTAGCCATGGCCACACCCAAGAAGAAGCGGAAGAAGAAGCGAAAAGGTCATTATATTCGCGGGAAATATACATCGCCTATTGCGGGAGAATGTCGCTTCAGATCTTCTTGGGAATTTAAACTGATGATACACCTGGATGCGAGTCCCGATGTGGAGTTCTGGTCCTATGAGAAGACTGTAATTGAGTACGTGTCCAACGTGAGGACCAAGAAGGTGCGTAAGTATTATCCAGACTTCCTCGTTCGTTACAAGGACGGTCGAACTGAACTCATTGAAGTGAAACCGAAGCGTAAGCTGGAACAGGCTGTCATTAAGAAGAAGATGACTGCGGCTCTCCTGTGGTGTGCGGAACACGGTATGACCTATAGAATAGTCACGGAAATACAATTGAAGGAACTGGGTCTTTTGTAGTGGAATTAAATACAGTCATCAATGTGTGGTTTCACGGTGGCGGCTATGTATGTGTCTGGAGCTTCGGAGTGGCCGAAGCTTTTAAAGCCGCCAACATTAGATTTAATTTTGTAGGAGGATATTCGTCGGGATCTGCAATTGCTATATTTCTTCTTGGAAGCAATGACGTTGAATCATGTTACAAAAGCATAATTGAGTCTCCGTATGGTCCACTAAAAGGAAGATTCAAATTAATGGGAAAACATCATATTAATTTGAAATATGTTATAGAAAGCTTTTTAGGAGAACCCGCAGAGTTTAAACCAGAAAAATACAATAAAAAGCTTTGGATTCCAATTCAACCGTTAAAAATTTCAAAAGGTGCTTGGAGAAACAATTATCGAGATTATGATGATATCATAGATACATCAATTTCATCTCAATGCGTACCTGTATTTTCTCATGGTGAATTTACAAAATGCTACTATGATGATTTTAAAAACGAAAGAGGGCCAACCATTGATGGCGGAATTTTTTCAACAACATTTCCAAAGTGCTGGGACGAACAAAAAACAATTGTTGTTTCTCCTTGGGGAAATGGCGATATTGTAATGTCCCCGCGAGCAAAAATCTCCGATATTTGTTTTCCAAGATTTGATGATATAAAAAAGTACAGAATGCTAGGGCAACAACAAGCAATAGAGTACATCAAAAAACAGAGAGAAAATCAGTGAATATTTGGTTTCATGGCGGTGGTTATGCATGCATCTGGTCTTTTGGGGTTGCTCAGGCTTTCAAAAAACTAAACATCTCTGTTGACAATATTGGTGGTTACTCTGCAGGAGCTTTGGTTGCAACTTTTTTGTGTAATCCCCATTCTTGTGTCGATCTGTGCTTAAAATCGTGCTATGACGGGCCTTATGGGCCAAACAAAGGCAGAATTTCTCTTTTAGGTCGCCATGAAAAAAACATGGCTTGCATGGGAAATGCCACCGCAGGAAACCCATTGGACTGGAACTTAGGTCATAATTTTAACGGAAGGCTTTGGATTCCTATTAGAGGTTTAAAGTCTTTCAAAGGTACTTGGAGAACAAAGTATCGAAGCTATGATGACTTAATTGAATGCATCGTTGCTACCGGGTGCATTCCTGGCGTCTCTGGAGAATTTTCAAGATGTTACTATGATGACGCTGGCGATCGAAGAGGACCTTCGATAGACGGTGGACTGTTTTCGCTCTCCCCGCCCGCAAAATGGGTTGGAAAAAATATAATCGTGTCACCCTGGGGGAAAGGAGACCTCAACATGAATCCTCGGGCATCATTAAAAGACATAGTTTCTCCAAGCCTTAGTGCTCTTGAAAAATATTATGCGCTGGGTTTAGAACAAGGACAAACTTACTGTAGAAATTTACTTTCACTGTAAAAAATTATAATAATCACAATGCCGAATTTAATTCTTGGCCTAGATGTTTCTACATCTATTACAGGTGTGTGTGTTCTTGATCCATCGATTCCACATGATGCTGTGGGTTCTCATATACTCTATCTAGATCGTATCGAGTTTAAAAAATGTGTTACGATCTGGGATAAGGCTGATCGCATTAGAGAATCATTACATGAGCTTAAGGACAAATTTCCAGGAATAAACAGTTTCTCCCTGGAGGAACCTCTCCTCGGCTTCTCCAAGGGAATGAGCTCCGCCGCCACCATTACCACCCTCATGCGTTTCAACGGAATTGTTTCATTTATCGGTAGAGATATTTTCGGCGAGGATCCTACCTACATACCTGCAGCATCAGCAAGGAAGCTCTGTGGTGTTAAACTTCAAAAAACATCTGTAGCCGGCATGTCACACAAGGAGCAGGTCTTCAAGTACATGTGTGAACACGACCTGTCCCACGTGGAGTGGCCAAAAAGTAAAAGTGGAAAAATTGTTGGTTGGTCTCGAGACGCAACAGATAGTTATTGTGTAGCGAGGGCCGCATGCATCCTATTGAATCAAAAAAAATAATACATGTTTATATTGATCAAACCAATGAGTCTATTCCAAGAATTTTTTATGTTGGAAAAGGAAACATTAGAAGAATAAAGGACAATCATAGAAATAAAAAACACGATGCAATCATGAATAGATTCGGAATGACTAGAGTAATCGTGTTAGAAACGTTTGATGAAGAATTTGCAAATCTCGTTGAGAAAATGAAAATTATAGAATGTGGAACCTTGGCTAGAGGTTACCATGTTTGCGATGAAGACTTTGGATCTAACTTTACTGCTGGTGGTGAAGGATTTAGTGGAGTTTTTGACGAAGAACGAAAAAGAAGAAAAGAGAAAATGGAGTCCCGCTGGAAAGACAACGATGAAAGAAAAAGATTAACCGAAATACAGAATAGCGAATCTGTAAAGATGAAAAAATCCAATGCCATGAAAGAATGGTTGAATTCTGACGCAGGAAGAGAACACATCAGAAATTCTCTTGAGTTGGCAAGAAATTCAATAACCCGAGAAGCAAGAGTACAAGGCCAAAATAGACCAGAGACAAAAAAGTTAAAAAGCGAAATTATGAAAAATTTCTGCGATGACGAGAATGTAAAAAAGTTTAAGAGTGAAAATGCAAAAAAGTTTTGGGAGTCTGAGGAATACAGAGAGAAACAGAAAGAGTCTCGAAAGAATTTTAAGTTGTCTGATTCTACAAAAAAAGCAATCAGCGACAAGCTAAGAGGACATTCTGTTTCTGAAGAGACGAGAGCAAAAATAAGAGAATCAGTTCGCTTAGCGCATCTAAAAAAGAAATTAATTGATCGCATCAGGCCTAATGCAAAAATAGATTTTTTTACCAGAAAGGTATAATTACAAACATGAAGCTCACAGCCACGCAACTCCGCCGCATCATCAAAGAAGAAGTAGAATCAGCTCTTGCTCCTCACAAATTTGTTGGTTACTACAGCGCAGAGGATCTAGAGGATATGACCGACATGTCTCTCAGGGACATGTCTTCACAGTTTGGTGTTACATTGACACCCAGCGGTGAAACTACGGTAGTTACGGGTCCAAAACAGAAGATCATAGGATTCCTTGAGTTTGTCAATTCGAGCACGATGGGACAGGGAGAAGGCCCAGAGGATTGGGAAGGTTTGATCAAACCTGTTCGTTGAAATTTTCTGATTGTGAACACTTGAACTCGGCCGCGGTACATTCATACCGTGGCCGTTTTTAGCATCAGTGACAAACTTCTGTTCATCGAGTCCGTCTTCGGTAAGGGTCACCTCGCGGGAAACGGGCGGAATTTCGATGTCAGGTGTCCTATCTGCTCACCCTCTGATGTTACGAAGAAGAAACTGGCGATCAAAACGGATGATGATAGATGTCACTGTTGGGTATGCGGATTTAAGGCGCGCAACCTCGTTCCTCTCATCCGAAAGTACGGTACGCCTGGACAACTCGCGAAGTACAAGGAGGTCCTCGGCCTCGCTGATGGTGGCACTGGAGAGCTGGTCACCGGTGAGAAGGTTGAGGAACAGCGTCTCGAGTTACCTAAGAACTTCTGTCTCCTCCCGCTAGCCAATCAGAACGATCCTGATGTGAAGGCAATGTGGCGCTACCTCTTCGGCCGTGGTCTTACCGAGAAGGACGCGTGGTACTTTAAGTTCGGTATCTCCAACGAACCCCGATGGAAGAGACGGGTCATCATGCCATCATTCAACTTCAAAGGTGAACTCAATTACTTCACCGCGAGGGCGATCGACAAGGACCGGCGGCCCAAGTACGACAATCCTGAGATGGACAAGAACCCTATCATCTTCAACGAGATCAACATCGACTGGACGAAGAGGTTGGCACTGGTGGAGGGCCCCTTCGACCTCGTAAAGTGCCCGGACAACACCACAGCTCTCCTCGGTTCTGACCTGGACGAGCGTCACGAACTCTTCAATCGCATCCTCCTAAACAACACGCCGATCGCTCTCGCACTGGATGGAGACATGTGGGACAGGAAGACGCCAAAGATAGCGAAGAAACTACAGGAATATGATGTGGATGTCCAGATCGTGGATGTTCGCCCTTGGGGAGATCCCGGTTCCATGTCTCGCGCGGAGTTTGAGATCGCCCTGGCAGAGGCACGCTACCTCGACTGGAACGACAACTTCCTCATCAAGCTCAACAAGGTTATTAACACATCATCTCTAGGAATTTGAACTTTTTGACAGTTTTATGTATAGTGGTGATATGTGTCTAACATGGGATATGTCTACAAAATTACTAATACGATAACCAATGATTCTTATGTTGGTATTGTCTTAAAAGAAGGCAAAACGATTGAAGATCGTTTTAAAGAGCATGTTAGACAATCTAATTCTGGATGCGTAACAATATTGCATGCAGCGATAAGAGAATTTGGTGAAGAAAAATTTACATATTGCGAATTAGCATCATCAGATAATGACAATACTCTGCTAGACCTTGAAATATTTTTCATTCAACAGTTAGGGACAAATCTATGCCTTTGTGGAAAAGGTTACAATATGACAATTGGTGGTCAAGGAACATCAGGATTTAAATGGTCAGAAGAGTCCCGCAAAAAGAAAAAAATACCTTGTAATATTGAAAAAATAGTTCTTGAAGAAGAACTATCGACTTGCACATGGTCTGATTTATCTGTAAAGTACGGGGTTGGAATAGCAGCACTTCGTAGTTGGGCCTGTGATATGGGTCTTGTAAAAAAAAGATTAAAACAGAAAATTTCAAATCAATACACAGCTTCATGGTCAGAAGAAGAAAAAGATAGACTTCTTAATCTTTATGATGAAGGGAAATCTATGAAAGAAATAGCTGAAATCTTGAATAGAACAGTCGGGGCTGTAACAGTAAAATTTGCAAGAATTAGAAAAGAAAAAAATATTACAAGAAGAAGATTTAGAAATCAACACTCTAAAAGCTTCATCATCAAAGAAGTGTGGAATAGAAACAGATGAAGATAGCACATACTGCAGATATTCATGTTCGGGGCTTAAGTAGATTTGATGAATATCAGACAATATTAAAGTTCTTTGCTGATGATTGCAAGCATCAGAATGTTGATCATATTTTTATCGGTGGAGACATTTTTCATGCAAAAACAGGTATAACGCCTGAGTATGTGTCATTTTTAACTTGGTGGCTTAACTACATGTCAAGAGTTGCTCCTGTGCACTTGATATTAGGAAACCACGATTTAAACTTGTCAAACCTGTCCCGCCAAGACGCTGTCACTCCCATTGTAGAGGCGATGAACAATCCTCGAGTCTTCCTCTACAAGAAGTCTGGTGTCTACAACTTTGCACCAGGTTACAACTGGTGTGTCTTCTCTTGTTTCGACGAAGACGGTTGGAATGACGTAAAGCCCATCCCAGGTGACATCAACATCGCCACATTCCACGGTCCTGTGAGAGGATGTGTTACAGAGACAGGGTGGGACATAGACGAAGAAGATATTACTGTTGATTATTTTAAAGACTATGACTTCTGCATGCTTGGAGATATACACAAGCAGCAGTTTCTAGGATACAGGGACGACAAGCCATGGATAGGCTATCCTGGGACTCCAATTCAGCAGAATTATGCTGAAGAATTAAACCACGGATACTATCTCTGGGAAATAAAGAATTCTTCTGACTGGTCTGTCTTAAATAGACCCCTTCCAAATCCAAAGCCTTTTATTACGATTGATTGGGCTGGAAAGCTTGACAAGACACTTGTCCTTGCAAGGGCTTGCCCCCAAGGAACTAGATTTAGAATCAGAGCTAATGTTTCTCTTACACAAGATGAAGTTCATATACTTTCTGAATCTCTCAAGACAGAGATGAATGCTTCAGAAGTAACCTATAAGATAGATGCACAAGTTAATACAGAATTAGTAAAGACTAGCACTTCCTCTGTTGCAAAAACAGACCTTCGATCTTCTGAGGTTATCGCTAAGCTTCTCAGAGAGTACTATTCTGAATTAAATCTTACTGAAAAAGAGATTGAATCTCTCAGCGACACTGCAAAGTCTTACCTTAAGCAAGTCTCTACCGCTGAAGATCATGCACGTAATTCTAAGTGGTCACTACGACGACTTGAGTGGGACAATCTCTTTTCTTACGGAGAAGGAAACGTTATCAATTTTGAAAAATTAAATGGTATAGTCGGAATTTTTGGACCCAACAGAACTGGTAAATCATCTATTGTTGGAACATTGATGTACTCACTCTTTAATGCAACAGACAGAGGTCCCATAAAGAATATCAACATTTGCAATGTTAGAAAGGACTACTGTTCAGCAAGAGCTATTCTTGATCACAATGGATCGACATACGTGATTGAAAGACAGACAGCAAAGAACACCAATAAGAAAGGTGTCGTTAGTTCTTCTACTTCTCTAAATCTTTTTAAAATGAGAGAAGATAAAGAAGATATGGAGGATCTTTGCGGAGAACAAAGAAACGACACTGAGAAGTCCATAAGAACTCTCTTGGGAATTTCTGATGATTTTTTAATAACATCTCTGTCGGCGCAGGGAGAAACTAATATCTTTCTATCTCACGGATCTACAAAGAGAAGATCTATTCTTACTAAGTTTCTTGATCTTGACGTATTTGACAGAATGTATGAGCTTTCTTCTAAAGAAGTTTCTTCTGTTAAATCACAATTGAAAAACTTCCCGGATAGAAATTGGTCTGATCTGAAGTTTTCTAATGAGGCGCTTGCCAAAGAAAACGAAGATAAAATAAAGCGGCTTACTGACATGATTTCAGAGAATCAGACATCTCTCGCATTTTTGAAGTCTGATCTGTTGAAGCATAACGCAGCTCCCGTAACAAAAGAAGACGTTGTATCTCAGGAAAGAAAAGTAGCCACTCTGGAGAAAAAGTCTGAAGATTGTCTTGATAGCATAAGTTCTCTCGAACAAGAGATCACTTCTTTGCAGGAGAAGGTCAATGCACTTCAGAAAATTATTGACTCAATAGACGTTAATGATTTAAAGGAACGTCAAGACACGCAGAGAAAATTACAAACTGCAATTTCAGAACTTAGGCATATTCACGAAAAAGAAGAGACAATTCTCTCTCAGCAGAAAAAATCTTTAAGTATTTTGGATGAAGTTCCTTGTGGAGACAATTATCCTACATGCAAATTCATAAAAGATGCACACACCAATAAAAATTATCTTCCTGATCAAATTAAAAAAGTTTCAAAGGCTTTAAGCATCTTAGAATCGGCACGAGCATCTCTTGTTAACATCGAAGACAATACTATTTCTGAGAAAATATCGAAGTACGAAAAAGCATCTCAGCTGTCGGATAAGATGAAGCTTGAAATTTCAAAGAAAGAGACAGAGATAGCAAAGATCAAGACGGCTTGTGATTCTTGTCAAACGTCTCTTGATGAAGCTAAGAAAAAACTAGAAAATCTACGCATTTCATTAAATAATGACGTTACAGAAGAGGTTATAGCTATCAGGGAAAAGATTGCGGATCTTTCACAACTATCCAATCTGTATGATTCTCAAAAGATAGATGCTGCTTCTCAACTTGGAAAAATACAGTCAAGCATTGAAAAGCTGGAAGAAGAGAAAAGGACAAGAGATTCACTTCTTCAAAGTGTTAGAATGCATGAGCTAATTGCAAATGCATTTTCTAAAAAAGGAATTCCGCTTCTTGTAATTAAGTCGCAGCTTCCGCTAATTAATATTGAAGTTTCAAAAATACTTCAAGGCATCGTTGATTTTACTATTGAGCTAGAGTCAGACGAAGATACAGATTCTTTAGAAATTTATATCAATTACGGTGACTCAAGAAGAATCATAGAATTATGCTCAGGTATGGAAAAAACAATTTCTGCTATTGCGCTGAGAGTTGCAATGATTAATATTTCTTCTTTGCCCAAGTCTGACTTTTTTATAATTGACGAAGGATTTGGAACTTTAGATAGTGCAGGTGTTGAAGCTTGTAGTAGATTTTTAGTTTCTCTAAAGAAACACTTTAAGACAGTGATTGTTATTACACACGTTGATGGCATTAAAGACAGTGCTGATCATATTCTAGAAATTACTAAGACAGAGAAAGACTCAAGGATAGAGCTTCTATGATAACTTGGAAAGATTATTTAGGAAATCGCCTCATTTCTGAGAGAGACAATTTTTTTGTAATTATACCCGCTGAAAAAGGCGACTCTATGCCTCTTTTTTGCGACGTATGTGAAGCAATCATGAGAACAGAGATGGATGAAGAGTCATATGAAAAATTTAAATGTTGCGATTCTTGTGCAACTTATTGGGCATACCCTCACAAAGAAAAGTGGATGAACGGATGGCGACCATCTTCTGTTGAAGTGTTGAATAAATATAAGATTGACCATACTTAAAAGTTACAGGAGCCCTCCATATGCCCAAGACACTTGATATTAATGCACTCGGACAAGCTATAGACACGACCTGGGGCAGGTCGTCTACGCCTAAGACAGCATCATACTCTGTCAAATTTACTTTCGCAGGAGAAGATAGACTCCTTGCATCGTATAAAGTCATAATTAACTTTGTCTCCGAGAAGCAGATGATAGAGATGAAGAGAAACTGTATCGAGGAATCAGAGAAGATAATTTCTGAGCACGTTAAGTCTGTTAAAGAAATTTACAAGGACCTCACAGGTGAGTCACTATTACTCAAAGAGGAGAATTCTGTAGACTCTCTTGAAATTATTGGATTTAACGTTCACAATCCGAAGCGCACGGCGTATTTTAGACGTAAGATAATTTTCGAGATTGCATGACAACAACTGCTCCTTCAAGACAGGCTATAGTAGCTGAGATATTAAAATGTGGTAAAGATCCAACTTACTTCATGAAGAAGTATTGTAAGATTCAGCATCAGTTACGCGGACTCATACCGTTCGATACCTACGATTTTCAAGACGACTGTGTTAGAGATTTTCAAAAGAATCGATTTAATATTATTCTCAAGTCAAGGCAGCTAGGACTCTCAACAGTCTCGGCTGCCTATGTAGTCTGGTACGCGATCTTCAAGAAGGACAAGAATATCCTCGTCATCGCCACGAAGCTCAATACAGCAATTAACTTCATCAAGAAGGTGAAGACAATGCTTGACGGATTACCATTGTGGTTATTGCTCACTAAATTTGAACCAACGAAACAATCCATCAGGTTTGACAACGGATCTACGATAACTGCAGTTCCGACATCACCAGATGCTGGTCGTTCTGAAGCTTTGGCTCTTCTCGTTGTGGACGAATGTGTCACTGGAGATGCTTTGATTGAAATACGGAATATAGAAACCAACGAAATAAAAGTTGTTTCTATGTCATCTTTTTATGATCAGGTTGAAGAAGAAAATAAAAAACTTGATACAAGCTACATATATATAGAAGATGATGAAGATCTGGACTAGACAAGAGGCTTTTGAAATACTGACAAATTCAGTGGGTGATTTTAAAGCAGGTACTTGCAACGAAAATTATGGCTGGTATTATAAGAAAAATCTTTTGGATCTTCTTCAGTTCATTAATGAATCGACTAGTTTTTTAGATGTTCATTGCGTTTCTTTCAAATTTAGAATGCTTTGCTTTAAACTAAATTTGAATGCTGCTCCAATGTGTTACCTTTGTAACGAAAGATTAAAATCTCCTAAATTTTTTGCTTTGTGCTTTAGACCTACTTGTGAAAATTATTCGTGCAGAATTGATCATCGTTCAAAAACGACTCAAGAAATGCATGAATCAATGTCACCTATTAAGAAAAAAGAAATTGCAAAAAAAATTGGAATAGCTAATTCAAAATCTTTTGATGAAAAATTTGGCATAGAAAAATCAAATTTTTTGAAAAATCAAATTTCTTCATTTTTTAAAGGAAGAAAACAGCCTGATGCACAGAAAATTAAGCGCATTAAAACGCGAAAAGACAACAACGAAAAATATAAAAGAGAATGGCATACAAGCGATTCAAAAGAAAAAATTTCTATTTCAAATAAAACAACACATACATCTGATGAATTTAGGTTGAAAAACAAAGACACATATCAGCTGTCTAGACTTAAGCAGTCAGAAACGATGAAGTCAAAAATAAGAAATGGTGAATTCACCCCTAGCTCAAACAATTGGAAAAGAGCAATATCTTTTAATATCGGCGTCAACGGAGAGCATTTAAGGTTCAGAAGCAAATGGGAAGCAATTTACTATCTTGTTTCTTTAAAAAATGGAATTGATTTAGAATATGAAAAAATTCGTATTCCTTATGAATTTGAAGGAAATTGTCACAATTATATAGTAGACTTCTTATCAAATCAAAATAAAGCAATTATTGAAATCAGACCAAAATGTCGTCAAACAGAAAAAAAAGAAATAGCAAAATTTAACGCAGCTAAAGAGTGGGCAAAAGTTAACAACTTTGATTTTTTGTTAATTGATGAAACATGGTATAAAGAAAATTGTGAAATTATTCAAGAAACGCTAGACGAACACAAAGAAATCAAAGAAAGAATATCGTTTAAGTGTCCTACTTAGTTAACACAAGATATCAGGTTAAAACTCCGTCTGGATGGCAGAATTTTGATGGTATCAAAAAAACATCAAGAAAAGGGCTCATAAAGATTTCTTTTGCAAGTGGAAAGTACATAACGTGCACTTCTGAACACAAATTTTTAGATTTGAATCAAAACCTTGTATATGCAAAAGATTTAACATTCGGCTCATGCCTCGTCGACGATGTTGTTGAAAATTTTGAATTTTTTGAATCTCTTGAAGAAAATGTTTATGATTTAATTAACGTTGAAAATGGACATCTTTATTACACAAATGGCATAGTTAGTTCTAACTGTGCGTTTATTAGAGACTTCGATGAGATTTGGACGTCTCTGTATCCTACGCTCTCAACTGGAGGTTCTGCAATCATCCTATCCACACCGAATGGAGTTGGTGGGCAGTATTACAAGCTATGGACAGAAGCCGAATCAGGAGCAAATGATTTTAATCCTATTCGGCTTCCTTGGGACGTACATCCAGAACACAATCAGGCGTGGTTTGACAATGAGACGAGAAATCTAACCAAGCGACAGATAGCGCAAGAGTTTCTTTGTGACTTCGTCTCTTCAGGAGATACTTTTCTTCAGCCCACAGAATTCGAAAAATTAAGACTTCTAATAAGACAACCAACAGTAAAAGAAGGTCCGCAAAGCGGAATTTGGATTTGGAAGAATGCGGAGCAAGGTCACAAATATGTAATTTCAGCAGACGTCGCGCGCGGAGATGCAGCTGATTACTCGGCATTTCACGTCATAGACTATGAGTCTTGTGAAGTATGTGCAGAATTTATGGGTAAGATACCCCCAGATAGACTTGCTGAACTTCTTTCCACATATGGAAGACGTTACAATAACGCTTTAATATGCCCAGAGCAAAATACTTTTGGATATTTTACATGTGTTAAGCTTCGCGACGAAGGCTATCCTGCTCTTTACTACCAGAACAACGGCGGAGATTTATTTGGATACAAGCCGACTGACACAGAGCTAGTTCCCGGTTTTTCTACCCAAACAAAGACGAGAACACAGATATTAACGAAACTTGAAGAGTCAATAAGGAATTCAAAGCTTAAGACATACTCTCAGCGTCTTTTTGATCAATTACAAGCTTTTATTTGGAACGGGGCTAAAGCACAAGCTTCTAAGGACGCCCACGATGATTTAATCATGAGCCTTGCTATTGGAACATGGCTTGTAGCAGGAGAAGTCGGAACAGACACGCAGGGAATGGCTATGGCTATGGCGATGTTGAAAGCTACGGCTGTAGGAAACAGAAGTATAAATGACTTACCGGGCGGAATGAATCAAGTCAGGCCCGTTCCAAATTCACAAATACAAGGATTTACTCCTGATAAAGTTCATCAACCAAGAAAACCAGAAGACGTTAAGCATACTGACGTTTCAGATTTTTCTTGGCTATTTAAGTAGCAAGATACATATTGACAGCAGAGGACGAAATGGCTAAGATTGGAATATCAAGACTTAAGAAAATTATTCGTGAAGAGCTAGAGAATCTCCGCGAAGGTGATGACCATGATGCTGCATCAAAGATTATGAGCGCCGCTACTAAGCTGCTTGGTGCTATAGAGTCTTTCAAGGAAAGTACAAGCGAGAAGGCCAAGGCAGAGATGGGTTCAAATCTTGAAGGAATTGAGCAGCTTCTAAACAGAATAGTTTCTTCTCCCATGCAGTACGTTGATGCCACTAAGCCCCCTGCAAAAATGGTCTCACTTAAGCCAGCGAAGAAAGAAGTAGTGTAGAGTAGAACACTAAGGGCTGCTCCCTTAATGGAACAGCAGGAATAAAATGGCGAAAAAAGAAGACAAAAACCTCTTTCAGAAACTAACAAAGTTATTCCGAAGCGGTCCTGTAGTCAAGAGAAAGATACGGGCCCTCGACACAACGATAGCAGTCGCCGACAAGACGAAGTCTTCCGGCGCTTTGTTATTTCAGAAATCGATGGCCCCGACATACGCCACGATAACTGCGAATGCATACAACCTGTCAGAGCGTCTCATGCGATACCAAGATTTTGCAGAGATGGAGTATTGCCTTCACGGAGACACAAAGATCGCCGTTCCTGGTGGCTACAAGACTATCGTCGAGCTGGCAGCAGAGTGCGAAGGAAGACCCGATCACACCTTCCTAGTGTATGCCTATGATCACAATCTACAGAGGATAGTGCCTGCTCTCGGCAAGCAGGCTCGCCAGACGAGAGTGGACGAGTCCTACAGAGTTACTTTCGATAACGGACAACACATCATCGGTACACCCAGCCACAGGTTAATGAAGCGAGATGGCACCTTCTGCAAGATAGAGGACCTCAAGGCAGGAGATGCAATGATGCCCTTCTATCGAAGAGACCTGTTCAACGGTTGCAAGGAAGATGGAGAGGGCTACCGCTGGATCTACACGATGGACAGACGTTCTAAGATGAACGGTTGGGTCGCAGAGCACCGTGTAATCGGAGAGATGTTGAAGGGATCTCCTCTCATCGAAAGTGAAGTTGTCCATCACAGGAACTTCGTGAAGCACGACAACAGGCCTGAGAACCTCGAGGTCATGACCGAAGAGGCACACCTCAAGCTTCACAGAGAGATCATCAATGGAGTGAAGTGGTCGGATCAGAATTCTGACTGGATCCTACAGTTCAAGGCAAACCACTCGAAGTTCATGACCGAGAATAACCCATCTGAGAGGAAGGACATCACGTTCGGTCGCATCCTCGAGATCGCTGAGAGAACTGGATTTAATTCCAAGAGAATGTGCGAGGTTCTCGACACAGACCCCAACGTGATCAAGAGAAGACTTCGCAAGCACGGTTACCAAAACTTCGAGACATTCGCAAAGGCCTATAACCCAGACTGGCACAACCACGGTTGGGACAATAGAGGTGAGAAAAATCCTCGATATGTCAAGTCAGTTACCTTCGATAAGATTTGTTCACATTTCTCCAAGGGAATGTCGAATCAACAACTGGCTGATTCTCTCGGTACTACCATTAACGTTATAGAAGGCAGGATCCGCGAGAGAGGCTACAAGAACTACAGTGAGTTTTCGTCCACATATGACAACCTCAAGGTGGTCTCCATCGAACCGCATGGAGTGATACCTCTCTACGATCTAACCGTGGACGGCTACAAGAACTTCGCCACTGACACAGTCATTTCCCACAACACTCCAGAACTGGCAGCTGCCCTCGACATCTATGCAGACGAGACCTGTGCTCAGGATGAGAAGGGACGAGTTCTTCACATCTATTCCGACAATGAGAAGATTCGCGAGATACTTGAAGATCTCTTTTACAATACACTCAACGTTGAATTCAACCTTCGCTCTTGGGTTCGAAACTTAGTCAAGTACGGCGACATGTTTCTCTACAATGACGTGTCACCCGAACACGGAGTTATTAGCGCTTTCCCCATTCCTGTCAATGAGCTAGAGAGAGAAGAAAACTACGATCCTAACGATCCTATGGCTGTTCGTTACCGCTGGGTTACTCTCGGAAATCGAACCCTCGAGAACTGGGAAGTTACCCACTTCCGCCTCCTCGGCAACGACATGTTTCTTCCTTACGGTTCATCCATTATTGAACCGGCACGAAGGATCTGGCGCCAGTTAATACTCATTGAAGATGCAATGCTGGTATATAGAGTAGTGAGAGCACCAGAAAGACGCGTTTTCTATATCGATGTTGCTAATATTCCTCCCGAGAATGTTCCCATGTACGTGGAGGAACAGAGAAAGAATCTTCGTTCCTCACAGGTTATTGATCGCAACACCGGAAGAGTAGATCTTCGGTATAATCCAATGCCGATACACAAGGACACACCTGTTCCACTGCTAGATGGAACGACAATGACAATAGAAAATCTTTCTAAAAAAATGTCATTAGATCCAAATTGGGTTCCTTGGGTTTATTCCGTTCAGGACGGAACAAAAAAAATAGTTCCTGGTAAGGTTATGTGGTGCGGCAAAAACTACACTGCGAAGAACTTAACCAAGGTTTGGCTTGACGACGGAAACTATATAACGACTGCACCCGAACATCCCTTCGTTATGAGGGATGGAAGCAGTAAGAGGGCTGATCAGCTTCTCATTGGTGACAGTTTAATGTCTGCGTATCGAGATCTTAACAATCGCGGGTATGAGAGAATTGTTGAACCAAATGGTGATCTTATTTCAACACATGTAATGACTGTCCGTGACGCGTATAAGGAGAAGTGGGAATCAACACCAGAAAGAGTTGTTCATCACATACATCCAGAGAATGCCGCAGCGAACAAGCGAGATAACAGACCAGAGAATCTCTTTGTGATGAATTTTTGGGAGCATCGAAAGATGCATGCTGAGCACTGCGAGCTAACTCTCAACAGACCAGATCTTTTAGAAGAGAGAAGAGTCAAGAGGATAGCTTATAATAAATCGCCAGAGAAACGTAGACAAACAGCAGAGCTAAATAAGACTCTTGGCAAGGCAAAGAAGATGGGTCTTTGCTACAATGGAACAGGTCTCCACACTTCTCACAACTCAAGCAGAAGAGAAGCCCAGAACAGATCGTGGTCAGAAAACAAGAAGCAACGATCAGAAGCGATGCAGTGGATCATTCCAAACGCTGTCGTCTCCTTAGTGTTTGATGAGGTAAAGAAGAATCCAAAAATCGGAAGAGAGGATTTAACTTGTCTTCTAAGGAGCAATGCTGAAATCGTTGCTTCTCTGAAAGAAGCGAACAAGGATAACGATCGTGATATTTCTAAGTTTCACGTCTCTGCAATCATTTCAAAAATCAACAGAATGGGTTGCATCGAGAAATCATCGTATAGCACTTTTAAAAGATACGCAGAGGTAAACGAAGCTCCTGTTAACCACCAGGTCGTAAGAATCGAATCTATCGTGGATGCTAATGATGATGTTTACTGCATGACAGTTGTTGGATCCAACAACGAGGACGATAGGCATAACTTTGCAGTGAACGGATTGGGTCAGCAAAGCGAAAATGATTGCAAGTCATTAAAATCATTAATCTTCTTATTGAACTCTGTAGATGAAGATTACTTCATTCCTGTTCGTGGCGGTGATTCAGGCACGAGAATAGATACGCTCGCGGGTGGACAAAACACAGCGGCTGTGGAAGACGTCGCTTATATTCAGAAGAAGCTCTTCGCTGCCCTTAAGATCCCGAGGGCATATCTTGGTTACGATGAGAGTCTCTCGAGTAAGGCCACCCTCGCTCAGGAGGACATTAGGTTCTCTCGTACGATCAACGTGATACAGAAGACAATTGTGGCTGAGCTGAATAAATTGGCGATAATTCACCTTTATGCACACGGTTTTGATTCTGAAGATTTGCAGAACTTCGCCCTGCGCATGTCCAATCCATCCACAATTGCTCAGCAACAGAAGCTTGAACTATGGAGAGCGAAGTTTGAGATTGCAGGTTCAGCGCCTGAAGGACAGATGTCCAAGGAGTTTATCCGCAAGGAGATCTGGGGTCTCAATGCTGATCAGTGCAATGCAATCGATGATCAACGTCTCAAAGAGAAGTTAGTCGATCAAGCGATCGAAAGTGCGGAGCATACTGCTGGCGGAAATGAAGAAGAAACAGCCGAAGAGCCTTCAGCTTCTGAAGAAGAGAGCGGCAGCGAAGAAGAGACCAGCGGAGAAGAAGGCGCGGCGGATTTATTTGCAGGTGACGACGCATCTCAAAGAAACCCTTACCTTGATCTTCTTACAGCGGGCGACGATCCTGATGATGAAGAAGTTCCCGTTAAGTTCTCGCTGAAAGACGTAGAGGTACCTGTCAAGGCCCAGAAGCAGTTAGATAGAGCCCTTTATAACAGATCTAAGATCAGACACCATGGTCCTTCCAAAACACACAGCCCAGATTTCAATAGAATGATGAAAGCCACCGATAAGAACTACTCTGATCCTTATGACAAAGAGTGGATGAATTCTTATGTAAGAAATCCTTTTGGTGAATCATCGAGTAGAACTGTTTTCAAAACACTTGTTGGAAACGACGTTATTTCATCTCTAAGAAATATGTCGCTGTCTCCAAAATTTCAAAAAAATACTAAAAATACTGTACAACCTCCACAAGTCCTCAGTGAATCAGATAATTTTGATGAGGCCGACGCACGAGAACATAGAGAAGTCCTTATAATAGACGACGACGGGAGCAAATGAAATGTCCGCAAATAAGCATAACAAGAGAAGAAACAGCCTCCTCACATACGAGTTTCTCGTGAGGACTATTTCTAAGTCAATAATCGAAGACGACAAAAGAAAGTCTTCTGCTGCACTTAAGATTTTGAAAAAACATTTCAGACCTGGTACTGAAATTTATAAAGAATTTCGACTCATGAACGCACTTGTGAAGACTACAGTATCGTCTGATCACACAGCAGCTTCTATCATAAGGGAGGCAAAGAACGCTGTAATTACATTCGACGTACAGAAGCTCGATAGGGAGAAATCAATTCTCATAAGAAACATTAATCACGTCTTAAATGACAATGATTTTTACGATCAACACATAAGTGAATACAGACTTTTCGCTACAATTCAGACGCTCATAAACGAGTGGTCTCTCTCAGACAAAGATCTTTACAAGGTCGCACAATTTGAAGATCACATTATGAAGCACCTCATCTCAGAAAAAACAGTGAGAACAGATACAGATATCTCTGATGATACTTCAGGATCTACACGTCTCCTCATGAAGGTCATGACGAAGAAGCTCAATGAGAAGTATAACGGAGTTCTCAATGAACAGCAGAAATCTCTTATCAAGGCATACGCCTACTCAACAGCATCAGATGATCAAACATCGATTAAGATGAAGCTTCAGGAGATTAAGGGTGAGCTTATTAAGCTTATTGATGGTTACGAGACAGATGTGACAAATAATTATCTTAATGGTAAGCTACAAGAGACTAAGAACACGCTTATAAGTGAGAACTTTGACTCCGTAGATGACGCAACGGTGACTCGTTTCATGCTATACGCAAAACTCAATGACGAACTGACATCCAAGGAGTAAACATCATGACACAAGACCTCAAGCTACTTAATTCATACGAAGTCTTCGACTATACTCCTGACATGATCAAGGAATCACGCGAGAAGAACAACGGAAAGGTCATGATGAAGGGAATCCTTCAGAAGGCAGATACACTTAACCAGAATGGAAGAATCTATCCAATATCCGTCCTCGAGCGTGAAGTTCGCAACTATCAGAAATTTATTGCTGAGAATCGTGCACTTGGAGAACTGGATCACCCGGACTCATCCGTGGTTAACCTCAAGAACGTGTCTCACGTCATCAAGGAAGCATACCTGGAACGAGGAGTTGTTTATGGTACTGTGGAACTATTGGATACACCTTCTGGTAAGATACTTCAGTCGCTCGTCGAGAGTGGAGTCAAACTTGGAATCTCTTCGAGAGGAGTAGGATCTGTCAAGAAACAAGGCGACTATCACGTCGTTCAGGATGACTTCCAACTAATCTGTTGGGACTATGTTTCAGAGCCTTCTACACCTGGAGCATTCATGCTTCCTGAAGGAAGAACAATAAATTCAAGCGAGCTTCGTAATATATTCAATAAGTCCGATAGAATTGATAGAATTATTAACGATATTTTGACATTAAAGAAGTAAAGGTGTTACATAGAATGAAGATCACAAAATCTGAATTGAAATCTATTGTCAAGGAATGTCTTGTTGAAATACTTGGTGAAGGTCTTGGCAGTTCGCTAAATTTGCCAAAAAATATCATTAATCGTCAACAGTCTAGCCCTCCGCTTTCTGACATCGCTAAAAGACAAGTTCCTCAAAAAATGTTTTCTTCAGGTCTGAAAGAAACCATAAAAAGAGAGGCAGGAGGTAATAGAATTATGGAAGATATTTTTGCAGATACTGCAGCATCTACTCTCCCGTCATTCTTGCAAAATGATGGGAAGACACCTGTTCCTGCTTCAGTGGGCGGAGGATTAGTTGAACAAGTTGTTGCTAGAACAAACCCAGAAGATCTTTTTGGAGATGATGTAACTTCTAAGTGGGCTTCACTTGCCTTCACTGAATCTCCTCTAAAAAAGTAAATTTTTTATTCTTGAATATACTTACCGTTTAAGTGAGAGGTTTAATATGAAACTTACAAGTCAATTGCTTCGCAGAATCATTGAAGAAGAAGTCGCCAAGTTCGGTGACATGGAGACAACAGAAGACCGTGCAAAAGACACGGAAGAAGTTGACGCAGATGAAATTGGAAGTGAAAAGATAGCGGCGAAGCATATTGATTTTATCAAGGCGCTTAAGATCGAAGAGACACGTCTTCGCAACCGTCTTGCAAAGATCGAAGAGACGAAGAAGCGTCTTTCAAAAAAGATTTAATTTCTTAGAAGGAGACACATTATGAGCGCACCAGGTAAAGGTAGATACACAACTTATATTCCCGCAGCCACTACTACAAATGCTGGTTCGCGCTATTCTCTTTTGTGGAAACTCTTCAATCAAAAAGCAGATGCTCTTAGATCTGGAATTGCTAGTTTTTATGGAGAGTCTTCTAATCCACAGACTGACAATGCAAAAGCTGCAGAGGCATCTGTGAAGAGGGCGAAAGACAATCAGACAGGCATGCTTCCTGAATCAGGAATTCAAAAAGGAGATCTCGGTATGTTTCCTTCTGGAGTCGACCTATCGTACGGCAATGCGCCCAATTTAACTGATGTAAAGTGGACAAAAGCCGGAGATCCTGCAAATGCTTATGTGCCAGATGTAACTTCACCTGGTCCCGGGAATCCCGGAGAGGTCAGGGTTGACGGTATAGATAAAAATTCAAATCCTGAAATTTCTCCTCAGGATATTAAGTCAAGTTACACACCAGGCGCTGAAGGCTCAGGCACGAGATCTCCTGATAAAGAAAGTGGCAACACTGTTCTAGGAGATTCACTCACGCTAGGAAAATCTTCAGTTTGATATTATACTTAGACACAGTTAACAAGTTAGACGCAAGAAAGAGTAAACATGACTAAGCAATTGTACGAAGAAGCCTTAGCAGACGTGAAGAAGCTAAAGGAAGTAGCTGAAGATAATGCAAAGAGAGCTCTTCTTGAGGCAGTTACACCTCGTATAAGAGACCTCATAGAGAATCAACTTCTCGGCGAGCTCGGAGAAATTGAGGCAGAACCAGAAGATATTTTAAAAGATGAAATAATGGAAAAAGATCCTGTTTCTTTTGAAAAATCACCTGTCGTCGTTTCACCTCAACTCGATGATTCTGCTTCTTCTACTGCATCAATGTCGCTTCCCGACGCCGAAGGAAAAGTAACTTTGGACCTCGACACGCTTAAGGCTGACGATAACTGCGGAGATGAGTATGAGCTTAGTCTGGAATCTGTTAATTCTCTAGGCGTTTTAGCGACTTCATCTGGTGATTCTGCTTTTGATTCTAAGCTTGAAGTGATCAACAAGAAGCTTGACTTGGTCAATAATACAGGAAAGCTCTTCAGAGAATCAAAAGGTTTCGAACACGTACTTTCTTCAATTGTTGCCGAAGTAGAGGATACGTATTCGTACTTGCAGAACAACTTGCAAGATTGCCCCAAGAAGAGCTCATATGAGTCGATTCTTGAAAATTACTATTCAACCCTCAGGCGGCTCACGGAGCAGAAAATGAAGAAAAACCAAAGAACACTTTCAGAAGCAGATGTAACTTTAAAGCTCACGGGCATGCCCGATGACTTGGACCTCGAATCACTCGGCGTTGACCTTATTACAGGTGAAGAGGAAGCCGAAGCAGGCGGTGAAGCGTCAGAAGAAGATGCCGGTGAAGGCTCTGAAGACTCTGGTGATGACCTCGACCTCGGCGGCGAAGACTCTGGTGACGAAGAGCTTGACTTCGGCGGCGAAGACGAAGAAAAAGAAGAGTCTGTTGCATATGAGACGAAGGAGCTCAGCGATGATACTGTCGTTGAGATCGACGAAGCTATGCTTCGCCGTGAGATCGGTCGCATGAAGGCTCTCCGCGAGGCAGCTGATATGTCAAAGAATGCTGCTAAGGGCAACGGCCCTGGTGACGTTTCTGACGACTTTGAAGACGATGATCTCGGTGATCCCTTTGTCGACGTCAAGCTGACAGTGGAAGGCGATGACGACGAGAAGAAAGAAGAGCCCGACGAGATGGAGCAGAGCTACCATCAGGCCACAGATCACAGCAATGACGATCCGCAGACCGACAAACAGAGTCGCATGCCTGAGTCCCTCCGCCGCCGCATCGCCGATGAGATGAAGCTTCAGACTGAAGCCAAGGCGAAGGCCATGAAGGCCAAGAAGGCCAAGCAGGTCGCCGAGAAGGAAGAGAAGCAGGCGAAGACCCAGGTCAAGAAGAAGCAGGCGAAGACACAGGTCAACAAGATGAAGGAAGCCTATAACTTCTTCGCAACAAAGTTCAATGAGTCTGTTGCTCGCAGCAACAAGCTCAAGGGAATGCTTTCAGAAGCAGTCCGCAATGGAGCTGCCCTCAATGGCGCTCCGAAGTCGTCCGCGGCAGAGACTGATCTCCGCAATAAGTTGGCAGAAACGAATCTGTTCAACGCGAAGTTACTCTTTACAAACAAACTCCTCCAGAATGAGTCACTCACCAAGCGCCAGAAGGCCGAGGTTATAGAGAGACTCGATGAGGCAAAGAATGAGCGTGAAGTGAAGCTCGTGTATGAGAGCCTCGTGAAGACACTCTCGGTATCGACAACGAAGATCACGGAGTCGACCGATCGTGGAGTCATGGGTTCAGCATCTCGCCCGTCGCGTCCTGCATCGTCAACAAACTCCCTAAACGAGGGATTTGAGTCCGATCGCTGGGCACGCTTGGCGGGAATAATCAAGTAATTGATTCAACAAAACCCAACAAGCTATTTTAGGAGAATTTAATCATGTCAAAGCACTTTAGTCTTGAACAACTCGCTCAGGGCATCCGCGAGAAGCACGTCGGAGCCGAGCGCGCACGTCTTACAGAGAAGTGGAGCCGCACAGGTCTCCTCCGTGGTCTCGACGGCACCCGTCGTGAAGTTATGGCCCAGCTCCTTGAGAACCAGGCAGCGCAGGTCCTCAAGGAGAGCAATGCTCTCTCAAGTGGCGGCGGAAACCTCGCCGGCAGCGGTCAGATCCAGGGATTCTCGAATATCGCATTCCCGATCGTTCGTAGAGTCTTTGGCGGACTCGTTGCTAACGAGCTCGTTTCGATCCAGCCAATGAGCCTTCCATCGGGTCTTATCTTCTATCTCGACTACACATACGGTTCTAGCGTCGGCACACCAGCTGGTGGATCGGGTTCGACATATACCCGCGGTCAGTCGCTCTACAACAGCCCAGCAGGTAAAGGCATCCAGAGCGGATCGCTTACCACGGGCGGCATGTATGATCTCGTCAATACCGGCTACAGCCGCGTCACAGGATCGGCAACAGGCCTTACGGTTACAGCCTTCGGCGCCTGGGGCGGTACATCTGGAACAGCATGGGTTGATGGCCTTAAGCTCACAACTGACACGATGTTCTCGGGAACAAACGCTCGCTTCGCTGATTTCGACGGCGATGTTGAGAACGGCCTCGCAACAGACGCCCTCGACGCAGCATTCGCAGTCATCCCACTTGCTTCTCTCAGCAACATGGACAAGCTCGCTGCAAACCAGCTCGCTGTCTTCCCTGGCACGTTTACAAACTGCACGGCATGGGGCGAGACATTCCAGGGTGGAACAGGCGTCCTCAACCTCCGCCGCCTCAATAAGCGTGGTAACTGGAGCGCTGGGGTCTTCACACCAGACGCACTCAACGGTACCCACGTCCTCACCCTCGTGAAGGGCGCCAATAATGCCGCCATCACAGGCACACTCGCTAACGTCTCGTACTCGCTCTCGACGGCACTTTCTGTCGACTCTGGCGTCGGTTCAACTGTCACAGTCCCATCGTTCGAATCGGACTTCGGCGCGACGCCATCGCCCGTTATCCCAGAGATCGACATCAAGATTGAGGCAATCAGCATCACAGCTGAGACACGCAAGCTCCGTGCTAAGTGGAGCCCAGAGCTCGCACAGGACCTCAACGCCTATCACTCGATGGACGCAGAGGTTGAGCTCACCTCGATCCTCTCGGAGCAGATCGCTCTCGAGATCGATCGCGAGATCCTCAACGACCTCGTCTCGCAGGCCAACGGCGCCAACTACTACTGGTCACGCAGCCCAGGCCGTTTCGTGAACAAGGTCACAGGCGCTCGTCAGACACTCGACGCATCGCTCACACAGATCGGTCCTCAGTTCACAGGTACCGTTCGCGAGTGGTATGAGACCCTCATCGAGACGATCATCGACGTCGCGAACACCATTCACCGCAAGACTCTCCGCGGATCGGCGAACTTCATGGTCACAGGCCCAGACGTTTGCACCATCCTCGAGGCTTCGGTCCTCTACAAGCCTAAGTTCTCGCTCGACGGCGAGGGCCAGGTCGGATCGCCTTTCACCATCGGCGCAGAGGCAGTCGGTACCCTCTCGAACCGCTTCACAGTCTACAAGGATCCTTACTTCTCACGTAACAAGATCCTCGTCGGCTACAAGGGAGGCAGCTATCTCGAGACAGGATACGTCTACGCTCCATACGTTCCACTCATCGTCACCCCGACGATCTTCGCTCCTGAGGACTTCACACCTCGCAAGGGCGTCATGACCCGCTACGGCAAGAAGACAGTCCGTAGTGATTTTTATGGCACCGTGACTGTGCTTGACATGAACGTCATATAGTCCAATAATATCAACCACTTAAGTTGATGGAGAGAGCCGCCGAAAGGTGGCTCTCTTTTTTAATTATCTTCTTTAACTAATCACAAGTAACCATGTATAGTTAATACATGATCAACTGTAAAGAATGCGGAATAGAGTGTGGCTCATCGAGCGGTCTTAGCTACCATGTGAGGACACATGGAATGGCTTACATCGATTATATCGTCAAGCATGAGCACGGAGGAACTTGGCCGAACTGTACATGTGGTGTAAAGTTGTCCTACAAGAGAGGAGGGTTCCCACGCTTCTGTTCGAAATCCTGTGCCGCTTCAGGGGCCAACAATCCCATGCATGGAAAGAAGGGAGAAAATTGTCCTAATTACGGCCTGAAAAGGTCTGACGAACAATTGAAGAATTATTCCTTGGGCGCCAAGAAGAGATGGGAGATCCACGGAGACATGTTAAGGAACATGATGAAGACATCTGAGTATAGAGAAGCGCAGTCAAAGGCAAATCTTCATTCTTATAAAACTTCTAATAGAGCAAAGAAAGTTTCTGAATCCATCCGACGCTTCTGGGCAACGTCGCCCTTCGCTGCAACGCTCCGAAAGGAAGCTTCCGATCGAGCCGTTCGTCTCCTCGCCGAGAACAAGATCGGTCCCCATGCTCCCTTCAAGACGGAGTGGAAGCTCAACCCGTGGACAGGTAAACAGGAGTACATGCACTCCTCCTGGGAGACAGCATTCCTCGACACCTGCATCTCCCGGGATTATCCCGTCACGAAGGACCACAACATCACAATACCCTATAGACATCCGGATGGATCGACTCACACATACGTACCAGACTTCTATTCCTTCGAGGATCGTGTCCTTTACGAGGTGAAGGGACGTTACGACGAGACAGACATTGTCAAGTGGGAGGCTGCAGATGTGTGGTGCAAGTCTCACGGCATGACCTTCCAGTGCCTCTTCTCTGAAGTGCTGGTTACTTAATCCCATGACCGCCTTCTCTGACTGACATTCCCATCAACGCCGCGAAGAGAGATGCAGCTGTGGTCTTCTGCCAGAAAAATGGTTGGAGGCAACAAGGTTCAAATTATGAAGAATTATTCCATATTTAACCCCATGTCCTCCCGCTATAGACTAGGAGCGGTCTGATCATCAGCATATGTTATCGAGTGGGCTGTGTAGCTCTTCTCAGCGAGTGATACTTAATAATATGAAGAATAGTGATTACTCACGTCGAATATATGCGGCGGCCACGAAGCTATCATGATCAGACGTCTACTTGTACAGTTCCTCGAACTTCTTTCTTGTGATTCCGTAATCTAGTAACACGAGACATCCTTTGTCATTCACTCCCCACGACGACAGCTTCTCGATGTCCCCTGTGAGCATTCCACTATACCGACCCAAGAAACTTCCGAGACTCTCGAGAAATTCTTTGCCTGTTGGACATCCTGATCCTGTTCGACCTTTTGCCTTGCTGTTTCGAGATTCTTCTGGCTCAAGCTTCTTTGTTACCTGCGATACTGTCGACTCAACCTCTGCTTTATTCGACAAGCCGAGGACACGTCTTACATCTGACCATGCAACTCCGCACACCCGTTCTGCAGTCTTGTATTCTCCGTCCTCGAGAGGATTTACGAATTCAGCCACGAGCCACGCATATTCTGGTGAAGCGTCGTAAACGGAGGCCAAAATAGAGTGAACGTGTGGGTCTCGACCTGCTACTGCTTCGAGCTTGTTTTGCTCGAGCCCCTTGCTATTTCTTGCTATTTTTAGAACTTTTCCGTTCTTCAGGTTGAAGACGAACCTACTTGATCCCATTCCGAATTCTTCAAGACCAAATTTTTTTGCTGCTCTTATCATTGCCCTGAAGGGATCTTTTGTGTTCCATTCTTCTGGTTCTTGAAAAGCTGCTTCCACCCAGTCTAATGGGTCCTTAGAAGTTTTGATGTCTTCATAAGACATCTCTAGCAGCATGGATCTAACGTAGCTCTTTAATAGCTTCTCATTCATGAAGATTAATTATATCCCGTGAAAGATAAAATCAATCAGGAGATTGTTTTGCCTTTTCTTCTCTCTTTGATTTAATTAGATCGATAATCTCTTGTTTCGTTCCTTCTTGCGCGTTCTTCCATTGCCATGCCACAGAACCCCTTACCTTTCTTATCATCGCCTCGTAATGACTACACCGCTTATCGAGGTCCTCAAACATCTTTGGATGAGGCTTCTCTAGCTGTGCATTCACCTCAGCTGCAACATCAAGGAGTTCATCTCTTCTGTCCTCTTCGTACGCAGATGCAGCTGCCTTGTAAAGTGTGATTAGCTCGTCATTGTTTCCTATAGCATCAGGATGTGTAAGCTTTGCCACGACACGCCAGAGACGTTTGTAGTGGTTCTTTACTTCATCGACACTGTTGTCCATCGATGGAGGCTCAATCTTTGATTCTTGCTTCGCCTCCGTCGTATCAGATGATTTCTCGTCACTCCTTCCTGTGAATTTTGTCATGTGTTTGGAAGTTTCATTGACTGGTATTTTGCTTCCTTCTACGCTGTTGTTTGGATCAACGACGACTGACTTTTCTTTTTCTTCTATTCTTGATTCTATCTCGCTAACAGATTCTTCGAATGACTCTACAGCCTCTGACGCTTCCGCCCTGAGATACGCAAGGCGTTTAATTAATGTCCGCCATCGTTTAGCATCATTCATGATCATAAGTATGATCATGAACTTGTAGTCTCACATTGAAATCCACCACTCGGGAGGTTCACAATTCTTCCACTTCGCAAATCTACTTTTCTCACCAATGTAGTAAGCACGATAAGATGAGACAACATCTCCGCGGTGATATTGAGGATCCTTAATTGCGATCGCAAATGGCGTGAGGTTACCGACAGGAACATTCTTCGGAATATTCTCGGCACACCACAGCAGCACCTCTTCAGCCTTGTGCACCTTGCCATACCTCTTCGTGTACTCGTCGCAGAGCGTGAGCCCGTGTGCTGCAAGCCACTTGTAGTTTTCTGTCGAAGTACGCGTCCAAACAGTGCAAGGATGGTTGTAGTGTGTGCGTTTCCATGGTGCTGTATTTTGATCGTGCGCCGCGCACAACATCTGCCCTGACTCTAAGATCATTTTCAAGACATGGCGATCACACTGCATCCTTGCAGCCTCTTCGGGATCTGTCGACAGCACAAATATGTTCATATTAAGAATATTACTTTTTTAGTTGTTCATGTTATCATATACATAGATGTATGAAGATTACAGAAACTGCTCTACGTAAATTGGTCAGAGAAGAGTTGTTAGCGCTAGAAGAAGAGGACGCAGCAAATGTTGGAAAAGACATCAACGGAAACGCTGCTGCTGAAAAAGCATCTGAAAAGCTATCAAAGAATAAGGCACTGGCTTCGTCAATGGATCAGATAACGACATCCGACGCTCTCGCTGCTTTTTTGCAAGATGTAGTAAAGCTTGCCTCACAAAAGGGAATCTCTCAGCAGGAAGCTATTTCCGCCCTCAAGAAAGTTCTCTCTGCTGCTTCTTCGTCTAAGAAGTAGTTTTTATTTTTATTGAACATAGAAATTGCTCTGGTCTAGTATCATCCCAATGAGGCATCATCAATATGCTTCGAGGAGAAAACTGGACAATGTCAAGCAAGAATAATACTGTTTCGCAGAACAAGAACGCATCGATCCGTACTCGTGAGGATCGTAAAGGTAACCTTCGCACTGAGACGTTCCGCCGCGATGAGGACAGCATTAACGTGGCCATTAGTACGGATCCAAACAACGATTCGACGCGTCTTTCGATTTATACGGCTGAAGGTAATACTTTCAGGTTCGATGGCCGAACGGCACGCACTCTTTATCGAACACTTCAGAAGCACTATCAGGCAACTGATAAATCTTACTGATTTATGTTGAATTCTGGGAGGCCGAAAGGCCTCCTTTTTATAATTGGAGAATTTTAAATGAAACTCGACAAGCCTGATGCGCTAATGTTACATTCTGTGCTTTTTGCATATGTAAACTCTAATGTTAATCTAGAATTTATTGATGTTGATCATCTTCAATCTCTGCAAGAGCGTTTACAAGACTTTATTGCATGCGAACAAACTGAGAGTTCTGACACTGAAACAGAAGAAGACTTAGACGATGAAGAGACTAACGACTGTGATGAAG
>SXGU01425335.1_pt1 | contig 57350 bp, 54 predicted proteins | sample 3174531 | NCBI WGS metagenome assembly SXGU01 (sample SAMN11356863, study PRJNA531348) | freshwater metagenome | isolation source: freshwater sample F1-140 | place: China: Fuxian Lake, Yuxi | collected 2017-12-25 | reverse complement strand
TGAAACGCCCAATCCCCCGCGGCATCCGCGGTGACGTCAAACGTCATCTTGCCTCCGGGCGGAACGTTCACCGTGTGCTTGCGCGGTCCATAGGCGCCGTGGCCCGTCACCAGCTCGAAGAAGTGCCCATGCAAGTGGATGGGGTGCGGCATCATCGTGTCGTTGATCAGTGTGACGCGAACCCGTTCGTTGAGCCGGAATGGAATCGGCTCGGCAGGTTCGCTCAGCTTCACGCCATCGAACGACCACATGTACCGCTCCATGTTACCTGTCAGATGGATCTCCAGCTGACGGGACGGCGCGCGGACATCCGGGTTGCGATCGAGCGCACGCAGATCCCGGTAGGTGAGAACGCGATGGTCCATTCCTTCAAGACCTTGCGGCGGCTCCCCTGTACGGTCCGTCGGCATGGGCGAGATGCTCTGGACGCCAGGGTTTTTGTCGACCTGCGGGGCATTGCTGAAGTCGCGCACGTCCATGGAGCCATGTTCCATGCCCTCCATGCCGCCCGCTCCGCTCTGACCCATGGTGGAATAATCCATCCCCGCCATTGAGCCGCCGCTCATCGCGGCCCCAGCCACGGCTGCACCGGCGGCCTTGATAGTCCCATGATCAGTCGGTTCCTTCCAGCCGGTCAGCTTCCAGAGGTTGCGTGAGGCATTCTGCTCAGCGGAAGGGTCGACACCCCGGACGACCGCGACGTTGGGCTGGTTGGGACCATCCATCCCGGGCATGCCGCCGTGATCCATGCCGGCCATGCCGCCCGCACTCATATCGCCCATTCCCATGTCCTTCATGGTGAGAAGCGGGCGAGGACGCAGCGGAGGCACCGGTGCCGACATGCCGGCGCGGGGTGCAAGGGTTGCCCGGCCGAGCCCCGAGCGATCGATGGACTCGCTGACGAAACTATAGGCCCGGTCTTGCGGGGTCACGATCACGTCGAAGGTCTCGGCGACACCGATCTGAAGCTCATCGACCATGATCGGCCGCACGTTTTGGCCATCGGCTTGCACGACCGTCATCGGCAGGTCGGGAATACGCACGTTAAAGTTTGTCTGCGCCGCAGCATTGACGATGCGCAACCGGACCCGCTCGCCCGCCGCGAAGAGTGCGGTCCAATTATCGAACGGACCATGGCCGTTGACCGTAAATGTGTAGGTCGAGCCCGTGACGTCAGCGATGTCGGCGGGGTCCATCCGCATCTTCGCCCACTCGCGGCGTTCCGATGCTGGCAGATCGCGCCCGGCAAGAAGGCCAGAGAGGGTCAGACGCTGCATGTTGAAGTAGCCGCCTCCCATCTGCTTGAGCTTCTTATAAATGGTCGCGCCCGTAAGAGGCGAATGGTCGGACAGCACAAGCACATGCTCGCGATCATAGGCGACCGGATCGGGCCCGGCAGGATCGATCACGATCGGGCCATAGACCCCGTCCTCTTCCTGATAGGCGCTGTGGCTGTGATACCAGTATGTGCCCGAATGGCTGAGGTCGAACTCGTAGTCGAAGGTCGAGCGCGGCATGATGCCCGGGAAGCTCACGCCAGGGACGCCGTCCATGGCGAACGGCACGAGCAAGCCGTGCCAGTGAATCGAACTTTCCTCATCCAGCGTGTTCTGCACCCGCAGCCGAACCCGCTGGCCTTCCTTGAGGCGAATGAGCGGGCCCGGCACGGTGCCGTTGATCCCAATCGCGCGGCTGACCTTGCCATCCACTTCGACGCTGACCTTGCCGATGGCGAGGGAGATGTCGGTTCCGCTGACGGTCGGCAGCGGCCGGACCAAGCCCTTCGACAGGGGCTGCGCCCAGGCGGGCAAAGCGTGCGCAAGGCCCAGGCCTGCGCCGGAGGCGGCGGCGGCGCGCAGCAGCGCACGCCGTCCGAGGACGAGTTCATTCATCGAGGTTTCCTTGACTCACCAGCAAAGACGATCGCCTGCTGGCGGGAGTTGAGCCCCGCCAGCAGGTAACCGAGCCTAGTGGTTCGAATGCCCGTCGGCGGGAGCCGCTGGGGTCATGTCATGGCCTGCGTGCGGGTCCGACGAAGGCGCGTTGGTGCCGCTGGCGGGCTTGGCCGCCATCTTGTCGCAGCACGCGCACTTCTCCTTCATCTTCTCGCAGCATTCCATTTTCGGCCTCTCCGCGGGAGTAGCCTGGGCGTGCGCGACGCCCGGAAGAGCGATCGCCAGAGCGACCGCGGTCATCAACTTGTTCATTGTCTTAACTCCGTGAAATCGAAAGAACGACGATTTCACGCGAGCCTTGGAGGGGGAGTGGGCAACTTGGTCACAAAAGCGCGGTGTTCTGTCGGAGCTAGCGCGAATGGTAGAGGGGCATGGTATGCAAAGGGCTCAGGCGAGGAAGCGCCCAGCGGCGCCACGGCAGAACACATCGCGACACAACACTGCCTCATGGCGCCGGACTTTTCTTCACCGCCAGCGTCCTCTTCACCGCAATGACCGGACTGCGCCATATCGCGATGATCCATCGGCATGGCCGCCATGGCCAAGCCCGACTTCATCGCAACCGGGGCAACCAGCATAGCGATTGCAGCCAGGATGAGATGAAGTTGCCGAAGCATTGTCAACGTGTCCTAGGCCTGGGCTGAAGAGGGGTCAATTTCTCATATCCCTTGGCAAATAGACCCCAGCAGCAGCGAACTCGACCCCAAACCACCTTTGGTGTCAGTCATTCGAAAGCCGCAGGGGTGGCTATCGTTCCCGTCTCATCAAGTAATTTGACAACTGTCGACCTGACCCTGCCACACATCTGAGAATGGAGCCAAGGTCGTTGAGGAGCGATCGGTGCTTCTTGAGGGGGCCAACACACACCCGATTGCCTCTCACATGCCCTCTGCGACAGCTATAATGGTAAAGTACGAGCCAGTGCGGCGATCACCAGGGCTGAGCGAGGTTAAGGAGCAACGGAATCGAAAGCGGAGAAGATCGGGCAGGGTCCAGAAGAGCCTGCCCCACACACATCGGCCAAGGACGCGAGCGCTTCACGCGCCGCGCTGAGTGTGGCGATCTTCTCGTCGAGCGATGCGATCCGCTGGTTCGCAAGTGTTTGAATACGGATCCGGTCGGCGGTCGCGTCGAGCTCCAACAACTCACCGATTTCGCTCAAGGAGAAGCCGGCCCTTTGTGCCATCCGAACGAACCGCAGTCGGCGAACGTCATCCTCGCCATAGCGCCGCACGCCGTTTTGGTTGGGGCGCTCGGGTTCGGACAGAAGGCCGCGACGTTGATAGAAGCGGACGGTCTCGACCCCCACGCCGCCCGCTTTGGCCAGTGAACCGATCGTAAGGCTATTCACCTCTTGACTCCGCACTATGGTACGGACCCTATATAGGTTGGGCGCGTTCACGAGACAACTGGAGCATGATGATGGCCACCGCCCCCACCAAACAAGCGACCTTGCATCGTATGGTCATGACAGATCACGTCTGCCCATATGGCATCAAGGCGAAAGACCTGCTCGAACGGCAGGGCTTTGCCGTTGAGGACCGATGGCTCACGACGCGTGCAGAGACCGACGCCTTCAAGGTCGAGCATGGCGTCAAGACGACCCCGCAAGTCTTTATCGGCGGCGAGCGGGTGGGCGGCTATGACGATCTGCGGCGGTTCTTCGGCAAACCGGTCCACGACCCCAACGCTACCAGCTACCGGCCCGTAATCGCAGTCTTCGCGATGACCGGACTGATGGCGTTGGCTGCGAGCTACGCGGTCTTTGGATCGCCTTTCACGCTTCGCGCGGGCGAGTGGTTCATCGCGTTCAGCATGTGTGTGCTGGCGCTGTTGAAGTTGCAGGACATCGAAAGCTTCTCGAGCATGTTCCTCAACTACGACCTGCTTGCGAAGCGATGGGTGCCCTATTCGTACATCTATCCCTTCGCGGAAGGGGGGGCGGGTGTCCTCATGATTGCAGGCGCGCTGACCTGGCTGTCGGTGCCCGTCGCCCTGTTCATTGGGACAATTGGCGCGGTTTCAGTGTTCAAAGCCGTCTACGTTGACAAGCGCGATATCAAGTGCGCCTGCGTCGGCGGTAGCAGCAAGGTTCCGCTCGGCTTTGTCTCGCTCACCGAGAACATCATGATGGTGGCGATGGCGGTGTGGATGATCGCAGGCCCGATGCGGAATCTTGCTAATTGATCCACGAAACCTGTTGAACAGGATTTGTGGACGCGCGAGAGCGCGCGGCCACGAGGATGTGCCGCCCACCTGGGCGGCACATCATCCGCCGGCCAGAGTTCAGGTCGCGTTGATCGAACGTCGGCTCGAGCCGGGCTTCCTCCGCCGTGATCGCATCGCGCCGCCGACCAGTCCGAAACCGGCAATCAACATTGCCCCGTCGATGGCTCGGGCACAGCAGCAGCGGGCAAAGCCGGATCGTTATCAATGATACCGTAAGTCCGCGCCAGCTCCGCCCGCATCTCCTGGGTTTCCCGCGTCTGGGCGGTCACAATATTCTGGCAATACGATCGAAGCTCGGCATGGCCTGCTCGGCTGATGCATTCGAGCGATCTCTCGATTGCCGAAACATGATGATCACCGAAGTTCGACAGGAAGGCGATGTTGAACGGGTCTCCGGGGGCGGCTGCCTCGAGCATGTTAATCATCATCTGACCATCGGGCCGGACGTCGAGAGATGCTGTGAGGCCATACCAGTTCTGAAGAAAGGTCTGACCTTCCACGATCTCCATCCCTTGCGCCATGTTCGCCATGGTCGCCACCGAAAGCACAACGGGGTTCGTGCCTTTGGCCAGGGAGGGTGGGAAAGTCGCCGGGTTTCCAGGATAAGGTGCGCTGAGCGTCGGCCCGACTGCTGCAGTCCCAGCCGCCAGTTCGGTTGCTCTCAGCCCCACATAGTGATGATCCAAGATGAACTGGAGATAATCGACTTCGAATGCGCCGGTAGCGCCAGTCATGGGCCCGTCCGCTCGAGCCGGGGGCGCCGAGACAGCGAGAGCGATAATGGCCACGGTCGATAAGCCGAACGAAATTTTCATGTCACAACTCCCCAGTTTGATCGCGGATGTCCTCCCAAACAGCTCCGGTGTGATTGCGAACAAAATGACGTCACGGGTTCCGCGACTGATCAATGTTTCGTTAAAGCCGGATCAGGCGAATTCGACTAAGCTTCAGTGTAACTGGGCCGCGCAGGGCAGCGCTCGTTACCGCTTCATTCGCGTCAGCAAAACTACGCGAGGTGGAGCCTACACCAACGGCTCGTCTGGTCTGCGGGTGCAGCCCAGTTCATGCGGAGCCTCTGAGCAGTAACCCGCGGCACGCTGGGGGAAGTCTGCTGATTGGCATTCGTGCGCCGCGCAACGCTACGTTTTGCAAATGTTGGTGTGCAAGGGGATGTCGGGTCGAGCACCCTGCCGGATGCTTCTCTATGTATCCGGGGTATCAGCGGCGACCGATTAGGTTTGTAGGGGGCTGTCGCGTTGGCCTGGCTGTGACGACAGAGTGGCCGTTTGTAGCGTGTGGTGGAATTGTCTGCTCAGGTGCCTCCTGGCTGGCCGGGCGTTACTTCCGCGCCGTTTCCTGTCGAAGCCGGGCAAAGGCCTGGTCAAGATCTGCGATTAGGTCATCCGTCGATTCGAGCCCGGCATGCACCCGTATCAAATAGCCCTCCTCGACTTCCATGCAGCTACGTACCGGCGGCGGCCACGCCGGAACCATCAGGCTTTCGAACCCGCCCCAGCTCGCCCCCAGCTTGAAGAAGCTGAGGTTATTGAAGAGGGCAGAGACCTCAGCCGCGGACAGGGGATCAAGCAGCACGCCGAACAGACCGCTCGCGCCGGAGAAATCACGAGTCCAGATGCTATGTCCAGGATCATCCCGAAGGGCTGGGTAGAGCACGCGGCGCACTTCCGGCTGCGACTGAAGCCATCCAATGAGCGAGGCTGCATTGCGCTGGTGTCGTTCGAGGCGGATGTCGAGTGTGCGCAGGCCGCGATGGACCAGATAGCACTCGTCGGGGCCAACGCAGTTGCCCCATTGCCGGGCAGTGTCCTTGAGACGGCGGAAGATTTCCGGGCTTGCGGCAGTCATTGCGCCGAGCATTACATCCGAATGACCCGAGAGATATTTCGTTGCGGCCGCAATCGAGACATCGACCCCGTGTTCGATAGGGCGGAAGAAGAGCGGTGTCGCCCAAGTGTTGTCGAGAATGGTCACGATTTCGCGAGGCCGGGCGACGGACGTGATTGCGCCAATATCGGCCAGTTCGAAGGTCAGCGATCCGGGCGTCTCGAGGAGCATCGCGCGCGTGTTGGGTCTGATATATGCTTCGATCCCGCTCCCAACGTCCGGGGGAAAGTAAGACACTTCAACGCCAAAACTCGTCAGGACCTCGTCGCAAAAGCGGCGGGTCGACCGATAAGCGGTGTCGATAACGAGGACGTGATCGCCGCTCGTCAGAAGTGCGGACAGAGCAAGCGAAATCGCCGCTGTCCCCGAAGACGTGACGACCGTTCGATAACCGTGCTCCAACTCGGCGATCGCCGCCTCGAGCGCGTGGGTCGTTTCAGTACCGTACAAGCCATAGATCACCTCGTCGTAGATTCGTTTATGGCGATCGATGTAGGACTCGACTGTGCTGTAGGTGATTGTCGAAGCGCGATGGATGGGTGGATTGAGCAGGCCCGCAGCCAGTGCCGATGGCGAACTCGAGTGGACCAACTGGGTGACCGCCGAGGCCTCGTTGGGCTGAGCCCGCGGTTCGGCACCAGACTTTTCCTGATTATTCATTGAGCTTTCCGCCGTTGGCAACCACTCGCATCAATGGATGCGGGCACGAGGATCCTGGACTTGTGTTCGGTGAAGGGTGGGCGTTTGCGAGGGCGTCGACCCGACAACCCGCTCGCGTGGTCTCGCGTGGCGACATTGTGGCGCCCGATCCATTCCTTGTAGTGCCTGTCGCCGCACGGCCTATAAGCAACGGGAATGACCAGAAGGTAGTCGGATGAATTTGCGCCAACTCGAAGCCTTCCGGGCTGTCATGACCGCTGGTTCGATCACCCACGGGGCCCAGACGATGCACCTGTCGCAACCGGCGGTCAGCAAGCTTATCGCCGACCTTGAGCATTCGATCGGCTTCAAGCTGTTTGTCAGGACGAAGGGCAGCGCACTGACGGTGACGCCGGAAGCTGAGCTTTTTTTCCATGAGGTCGAGCGCAGCTTCATCGGAGTGGAGGGTCTGAAGCGCGCCGCGGACAGCATCCGCAGCCTGGCCACAGGAAGCCTTCATATCGCCTCGCTTCCGGCGCTTTCGTTCAGTTTCCTGCCGGGTGTCATCAGCGATTTTCAAAGTCAGCATCCCGGCGTCTCGATCCGGCTCTACACCTTCAGTTCGTCGACCGTGCGACAATGGCTCGCCAATCAGCAGTTCGACGTCGGGCTGGCGACGCGGGCCCACGAAGTTTCCGGTGTGTCGTCGACGAGCTTTCTCCGCTCTGCTGGGGCCTGCGTGCTCCCGCCAGGCCACCATCTTGCGGATCGGCGGGTGATCGAGCCTGCGGACCTTGCCGGGGAGCCATTCATCTCGCTCATGACCGGCGACCAGGCGCGTCGCAGGATTGACCGCGTGTTCGAAGATGCCGGCGTCGAGCGCAAGCTGGTCGTCGAGACTCAATATGCCATGACCGTATGTGGTCTGGTGATGGAGGGCGTCGGCTGTTCGATCATCAACCCTGCCGCCGCGGCGGACTTCGTCCGACAGGGGCTCGTCATCCGCCCGTTCGCTCCCCGCATCGAATTCGAGTATATGCTGCACACGCCGTTGCTGCGCCCACTCTCCCAGGCGGCGCTGCGGTTCATTGAGCTGATGTCCCGGAGGCGGGACGAAATGATCACCGAAGGCGCGTTCGGCGAGACGCCGGCCGAAGCGCCTCCCACCGTGATTAAATAAGAGTCCCGGATTTGCGGCTGCCCTCATGGCGTTATCTCCGCTCCGGCGTTCCTTCGGGTCGACACCCAGAATACTCCAGTCCCGATCAAAACGATCACGGCCGCAATCGAAAAGTTCTCAAAGGTCGAGTGGCTGATCAGCCAGACCGTGAGGAGGAAACCCAGTACCGGGATGGCGAGACCTCCCGGTAGCTTGAACTGGTCCTGCTCTTCAGGAAGCGACTTCTCGATGCGCGGAAGCGATCCGATGCAGAGGAGATAGACCACCAGCCGGATGAACGTGCTCAGTGTGACAAGCCACACGAAACCCTGACTGATCGCCAAGGCGAAGCACAGCAATCCGCAGAAGATGATCGAATTGACGGGAGCACCGGTTCGCTCGCTTACGCGTCCAAACCAAGCTGGCAGACTGCCGTCTCTAGCCAGGGCGAACGTAAGGCGCGGGGCGGTCACGAAGGACGTCAGGCTTCCCCCGCCGACCGAGAAGACCACTCCCAGGCCCAGAGCAACCGCACCCCAGGGCCCCATGAGCCTTTCAGCGAGCTCGACCAAAGGCGCGTCGCTGTCGCCCAGATCAGGACCGACCGACACCGCGATCAGCTGGATGAGGGTGTAGAAGATCGCCACGGATGCCACCGTCGTGACGAGCATCTTGGGGATCGCCGCCTTTGCGTTGCGGGTTTCACCTGCGTTAATGAGGCTGAATTCGAATCCGATGAACGCGTACATCAGGACGAGCATCGTTTCTCCGAGTGTCCCGGAATCGACGACATCCGCGCCGGCGACGAGCCCCCAATCGATCGAAGGGGCCCCTACGAGGACCAGCAGGACGAGCGGCAAGAGCTTCAGGATACTGACCAGATAGACCGCGATCATCCCGGTGCGCACGCCCCCCGCATTCAGGATCGTGGCGAGAAAGACGTAGGCCGCGATGGCCATGATCCGAGGTACACCACCCGCGAGCGGGCTCCAGATGGCTGCTCCATAGCTAACGATGAGCGTGGCGCTTGCAGCGATGGCGGCGACGCGGCTCACATAGATGAGGAGGCCCGTCTGAAACCCGACGTAGCGACCGAAGGCGTGCGTCGTATAGACGATCGGTCCGCCGGTGATGTCAAAGAAGCTTGCCGCACGCGCGAGCGCAAGGGCGACGCAGATGATGAGGACGCCGCAAAGGATGAATACCCATGGACTGAAGTAGCCGGCATTCGCGATCGCGACGGCGGGCAGGGCAAAAATGCCCGACCCGATTACGCCGTTCATCGCGATGGTGGCGACGCCGATCCGGCCGATCTCCCGCCGCAGCAGGGAGTCCGCGTTCTTCGTGGCGTTCACGACCAGCCCTCACCCGAGGGCATATCCTTGTACCCGTTCGAAGTGATCAGCAGAGCGACGGTCTCGTCGCTGGAAACTCCGCCTTGGGCGCGCAGTCGTTCCAGTGCGGTCAGGCTAGCCGACGAGGAAGACTCCGCAAAGCAACCGTGGTGTGCGAGACGTGTTTGGTCACGCGCAACGGCCTCATCATCGACGACCACCGCGCCGCCTCCGCTCGCACGGATCGCCGCCACCGCCTGGTAGGTCACGGTCGAGCCACCGATAGAGGCAAGCTCTGTGGTCCCAGGGAACGACCCGGTCACCGGCGCCCCTGCCAGCACCTCGCTGATCCGAGCAAACGGCTCGACTGCATAGAGGCGAGGGAGCGCGCGCGTCAGGCCCAGCGCCATGAGATCGCGGAACCCCTCGTACAGGCCCCAGATCAAGTCTCCTCTCGAGGTTGGGACCAGGATCGCATCTACCAGAGCGGGCCCGAGTTCTTCGAACATCTCGTAAGCGACCGTTTTCAGCCCATCGAGGCCAAAGTGGTTGCTGCCCACGGGCGGGTTGAGATAGTTCGTCGCCGCAAACCACCCCTCGTTTCTCGACAGGTCCGCAACTCTGCGCCACCGATCCAGACTGTCGGACACCTCGACGATTTCGGCTCCGGTGGTGGTTATCGCCCGCCGGAAGATTGGCGAAAGCGTGGGGGTCACAACGATGCGACAGCGCAGTCCCACAGCCGCGGCGTAGAGCGCAAGCGAGGCGCCACCGTTACCGCTTGACGCGGCAACGACCCCGGCCGCGCCGATATGGAGGGCGCGAGTTACCGCTAGACAGTTCGTGCGGTCCTTGTGCGAGCCGCTCGGATTCAGCCCTTCGTTTTTAATGTGGATCGCGCCGACCCGTAGTTCTTCGGCCAAGGTCGGAAAGCTGGTGCAGGGCGTTCCCCCCTCGCCCAGCGAAACCCATGCGGTGTAGGGCATCCACGCTTCATACCGCTGCATCCGCTGACGCGATGGGTCGGCCACTTCGGTTGGCTGACTGCGGAATCGTGACCTCACGGTAGAGGGCTCGCCGCGCGCCAGACAGGCCGGACACCCTTCGGGGAAATCGCGAATGTCGAGCACGAGGCTGCAGCTGATGCACTCGAAGCCCGAGAGATTGGGATTGAGCGCATAGCGATGCTGCGATCGAGGCGGTGTCGTGAGGGCCACTTTAGTCATGTCTGGGATGAAGAGCCTGTTCATTTCGCGGAGAGGCCGCGCGAGCCTTGACCAGTCACGCGCAAGTTTGCCCGAGCCATGGTTCGGATCGCAGCATGCGCTTCCGACGCTCCCCGTCGTCCGCGCACGCCACGTTCTACGGCACGAATTAGAACGTTGCCGTTCCGCGCACGTACCAGAAGCCACCGTTGAAGCCGATGGGCGAGAAGCGGAGGTATTTGAACCCGTTAATCAGCTGGGACGCGCGTACCTCGCGATCCGGATAGTTGTCGAAGATATTGCTGCCGCCGACGGCAAGAGTGAAGGCATCGGCAAAACGATATGACACTTCCGCGTCGACCAGGATCTCGGCGCTTCCGGTCTGATCATTTGCTAGGTTGGGGCCAAAGTCGGTCCACTTTCCGTAATAGCTAGCCGTCGTCGAGAAGCCCAAGCGCTTTCCCTTGTAGTCGAATGCCAGGTTCCCCTTCCAGTCGGGGACGAAGTCCTCCAGCTCTAGCAGACGCTCGCGGTCACCCGTGATCAGCGGCCCGGCGCGGGTCACCTGGGTCTTGGTGTAGTTGGCATTGGCGCTGATCGTCGCATTTCCATCGAGGAAGTTGAAACCATAGGTAAGCACGGCGTCGACCCCCTGGCTGCGGCTGTCGAACGCATTTCCGAAAAACTGAATGGTGGTAAAATCGCCGCCACCTTGAATGCCTGCAGCCACCAACTGATCGCGTTGAGCCTGCGTCAGCGTAAATCCGCCGGACAGGCCGATGCGGTCCTCAACCTTGATGTTGAAGTAATCGATCGTGAGGGTGAGCCGGTTGGCCGGGGTCAACACGACGCCGGCAGCGATGTTGAAGGATTCCTCAGGCCTCAGAGGCTGGGCTCCGAACAGGAGCGCTACCGGATTGGTTGGAGCGACGATCCCGGTGATGAACGGCTGGCCGGTGAGGGCGTTGATGTTCGCGAATGTTGACGAGACGTTGGCCTGTCCCGGAGTGGGCGCCCGAAAGCCGGTGTTCACCGAGCCTCGGACCGCGATCGCATCCGAGAACTCTGCCCGGGCGTTTACCTTCCACGTGAACTTGGAACCGAAGTCCGAGAAGTCTTCAAAGCGGCCGGCTAGGCCAAAGCTCAGCCAGTCGGTGATGTCGCCTTCCAGCGCCGTGTAGGCGGCCCAATTACTGCGCGAGAATGTCCCCGCCTGTGATGGGCCAAGACCGGGAAATCCGCTCGATCCCGCGGGGAGCCCCACTCGGTCGGTGGGATTGGGCGTATCCGGCTCGAGAACCGAGGCGAAGGGCCCAACCTGGTAGGACGCGAGCTCGCCGGGGGTCACTTCCCAGGTTTCGCGGCGCCATTCCAAGCCGCCGGCTAAATTGAGCGGCTTGGCCAGTCCAACCTCGATGGGGTATGCCAAATCGACGTTGAAGTTGAGTTCGCGCTGCTCCAGCTCACCCGTCTGGAACTCGGTAGGGGAATTCGGACCGAGCGACGGGTTCACTGTGTTCGAGATCCGGTAAACTACGTTGTTGCGACCGTGAGAGGCACTCACATCGTAGGTGAGATCACCCAGCAGATTTCCGCGCAGACCGCCGACCAGCGAAGCATCGCGTGTGGTCGCATGAAAGTCAGGCGAGAATCCGCCCGGAAACAGCGTTCGGAAGCTAAAGCGGGGTCCGCCGGGCGTCTGGGTCAGAGGAACGCTGTTGAAGAGCGAGTTCGTGGGGAAGGGGAACGGGGGGTTGGTGCCTGGATAACGATAGAAGAAGGCGGTCGTCCCGGCGCTCCAGCTGTAGTTTCCAAAAGCGTAGAACTTCATCGTATCCGCAAGGTCGAGCCCGGCATTGACGAACAGCCGAGCGGCCTCGGCGTCAGGGTTTCCGGTGCGCTGTGCGGGCACCGGCACGCCCTGTACCCCCGCATCGATTAGCGCCTGCGCATCGGGACGCTGGTTCTGCCGGGAGGTGATCGCCGAGTTTGTGTACTCACCGCTGATGTTGACAAAACCGCCCGCGGTGAATGGCAATCCGATGTTGCCCTGAAGCAGGTAATCCTCTCCATCACCCTCGTAGAATTGACCGTATCGGGCGATGATTGTCGCCCCGTCCCTGTCGTCGCGCAAACGGAAATTCAATACCCCGGCGATGGCGTCCGATCCGTAGTTGGCTGACGCGCCGTCGCGCAGCACCTCGAGCTGCCCGATCGCGATCGACGGGATGGTCGCGAGATCGGGACCCTGCGACCCCCGGATATAGGGAATGTTGGACAGTTGAACCGTCGCGCCGCGATGGCGCCTCTTCCCGTTGACCAGGACCAGAGTTTGATCGGGCGGGAGCCCCCGGAGGCTGTAGGGCCGGGTAAAGACCGACCCGTCGTTGCTGGTGAATCGTTGGACGTTGAGCGCCGGCACCTGCTGCCGCAGGATATCATTTACGTCCGAAGACCCCTGATTGAGCAACTCAGCAGAGCTTATGATATCGATCGGGATGGGCGATTCAGCCGCTGTCAGATCATTGCGGCGCGTGCCGGTCACGATGATCGCTTCGCCTTCCTCGGCGGTGGCGCCGGGTTGTCCTGCTTGAACCGGGTCGGCTTGTTGCGCGAGCCCAGGCGTTGCGAGTCCAAGCGAGCCAATCGAAGCCGTGGCCAAGATCGCCGCTTTGCGTGCGTTGCGCGTCATCATCGAGCTTCCCCTCTCGTGATGCGTCATCTGCGAGCGATGACGCGAGCCCATTCCCGCGATGAGAGTAACTCTGGAACGGTGTTTGCCTAGAATAAATCGAGCGGCATATCATTTTTCGAAAAGGTCATAAGCAAATGTGATAGGTTTAGCACGTGCTGCCGCGTCTACCAGGCTTGCAGGAGCGGTTGCACGGAATCCATCCACCCGCCATGGACGCCCCTGTGGACGGGGACCTCACGGAGACTACCGATGCACAAAACCGATCCCGATATGAAAGCGTGCATGGACGCTTGCCACCAATGCCACGTGACTTGCCTTACTATGGCGATGAATCATTGCCTTGAGATGGGCGGACGGCACGCCGCGCCAGAGCATATGAAGATCATGGCTGATTGCGCGCAGATTTGCGCAGTGACGATCGAGTTCATGGCTCGCGAGTCAGCCCATCATCAGCACATTTGTCGCGAATGCGCTGAGATTTGCCGAGCGTGCGCGGCGAGTTGCGAAGGCCTCGACGGGATGGAGGAGTGTGTCAGGGCGTGCCAAAAATGCGCCGATGCCTGCGACAAGATGGCTGCATGACTCCATGACGCGGACGGCCCGGCCGTCCGCGTCCCCAGCTTGCGGAACACGCCAAGTTCCTGGCGCGGGGCTGCTTAGTGCTATGGGAACCAGCGCGACGCCTATGCTTTGCGATCCGCGTTTCTAGCCGGAGCGTTCAAGCCAAGCATCGCCTTCCGACCTATCCGAGCGCTTCCTTCCGAAAGGAAATTGCTGTGCGCTCGGTCCTCAAGCTATCATACGCGCCGCTGATGCTGCTGGGCTACAACGGTGCGGCAGTGTGGCTCGTGGCCTTGGAGGCCGCCTGGTTCTGGCTGTTGCCACTGCTGCTTGCCGCGATCGCCACCTCTTTCGCGGCAGAGCGCATCATTCCCTACGAGCCCGCCTGGAATCGTGGCCGCGGCGATACCGGCCGTGACCTTATCTACGCGGTCGCCTACGAGGCGAGCGTCTATCTGTCGGTGGCGCTCATCCCGCTACTGACGCTGCTTTCGCCCGCCGCTAGCCTGTGGCCAAGCATGTGGCCGCTCTGGGGCCAGCTGCTTCTTGCGGTGGTCGTTGCGGACTTCGGCATCACGCTTTGTCACTATGCCAGCCATCGGAGCGAGTGGCTCTGGCGATTCCATGCACCGCACCATTCGGTAACCCGCATGTACGGCTTCAATGGTCTCATCAAGCACCCCATTCACCAGGCGCTCGAAACCGTCGCTGGAACGGTGCCGCTTCTACTCATGGGTATGCCGGTGGCGATCGGCTTGCTGCTCGGGTTTGCGATCTCCATTCAGCTGCTGCTCCAGCACTCGAACGCCGACATGCGGCTCGGGCCGCTTCGGTACATCCTCGCGCTTGCGCCGCTCCATCGCTTTCACCACCAAAAATGGGCAGGCATCGGGGACGTGAACTTTGGGCTGTTTACGAACTTTTGGGACTATCTGCTCGGGACGGCAGTCTACGCGCCTGACAAACGCTTCTCGAGCGACGACCTCGGCATCGGCAAGCAGCCTGATTACCCGATCGGGTACGTGGGGCAGTTGGTCGCTCCATTCAGAACCCAGCCGAAACAGTACGGCGTCGCGGTCGAGCCTGCGGAATGATTGCGCTATTGAGTGGGTCGAGCTTTTCGCGATGACCGTTGGAAGGCTGGACCCCACATTGTGGCGCACTGGGCCTGCGGAACTGCGCTCGTGACTGAAGTCAGCCTGGAGCCGGGTAGATCAGCTCGCCGTGCGATGATCGGGGATGAACCCACAGCCGTCGGCACCTTGGCCAAGGCCTTTTGGAGCGATCCATTCCTCGTGCATTTCTATCCGGACGAAGCCGTCCGGGCAAGGCGCATCAACCTCTTCTTCCAACTCCTTTGGCAAGTGAGCATGCCGTTGGGGCATGTCGCGGTCACCGAGCGCTGCGAGGCGGTGGCCTTGTGGCGTCCGCCGAACCGCTGGCAAATCGAGCGGCTCACAATCTTCGCAAATCTGCTGGCCATGCTCGAGGCGTATGGCTCGGCAACCGGACGCGTGCTCCGCTGCCTCTCCGCTATGGAAAAGCACCATCCCCGTCAGCCGCATTGGTATCTAGGGACAGTCGGCACCGATCCCGCGCATCAAGGGCGCGGGCTGGCCGGTCGCCTGATCCGGTCAGGCCTGGAACGGTGCGATGCCGGTGGCGAACCTGCCTACCTTGAGGCTGCAGCCGAGAGCTTGGTTCCATTCTACAGCGCAATGGGCTTCCAGCTTTTGGGGGAAGTAAAGATTCCGAGCGGCCCGAGCTTCTATCCGATGTGGCGCGAGCCAGCCTAGAGAGACGGGAGTCTGTCGAAATTATCGTCCGACCAGAGCTTGACTTGCTGTCACTCCAAACGTCGATTTCAGCGTTCGCGCAAAGTGCGCCGCGTCGGAGAAACCCGCAGCGTGGGCGGCGGTCGTCACATCTTGGCCCCCCATCAAATGGGTCGTTGCAAGGCGGAGCCGCCGCCACAAAACGTAACGCTTATAGGACAGCCCAACCTGGTCTGCGAACAAATGTCGGAAGCGATCAGCTGAGAGCCGAGCCTGACTGGCTGCGAGCGGCAACGGCACGGGGCCAAATTTAAGCGTATCTTCGATGAACTTGAGCGCTGCGGCCAGTCGTGGGTCAGCTGTATCAGCAAGGGGCGGCGGCGACGCAAGCCAGGTTGCCCAGTACCCCAACCCCTCGGGCCCGCTTATCGTTGCAAGCGAAGTCGCGGCGCGGACAGGGCGCAAAAGCTCGGCCGCAGCGGGATCCATTCGTTTGCCGGGCTCGACGTAAATAAGCAGCGCCTCACAGCCGGGCTGCACCCGATGGGGCGTTAGAGGGTCGATGAGAATGCAATCGGCCTCAACGTAACAGCCTAGGGCATCAAACACCCGAACCGGCCCATCAGATATGATCGCTTGCGCTGCAAAGTGGCGGTGGAGCGCACCATCGCCGATGTCGCCACGCCAGGTGGCCCAGCGGTCACCGAGGCGGAGTTTCCCCCGCCATGCTGGAAGGATCGGCTCAGCCACCTCAGTCATCCCCATAGACACAGGCGCGGCTTGGGCCGCAGCGGTTTCGCAACGGCGCAGCAATGTTCGCGGTGTTTCCGGCAAGACGACCCCATACCGCCTCAGGACAGGGTACTCGTACCGCGCCGCCACACTCTTTCGAGAGGGCCGATGCCGAACCGTGCTGACCAATGCGGGGAGACGACGAGGATAAGCGCGATAACCGCGAACGACAGGAACGTTGCTTCGACGCGGCTCACCGATCCGAACCATCCCAGTCCCCAACTGTAAAACACCGCCCCCATCACGACGCTCGCGCCGATGTAATTCGTGAGCGAAAGGCGTCCCGCCGCAGCAAGACAGCCACCTAGGCGAGTCTGAAGCGTTTCCGCCCCGTACACGGCAAATAGCGCTACGATATAGGCCAAACCCAGCAAGATCGCGAACGGCTGGCTCCAGACGAGCGCGGTGGTCCCGACGACTGGTCCGGCGAAGCCGCTCCAGAAGGCTGCGCCGCACAGTGCAATCATCGGCGGTAAGGCGATGAGCGCCATGCGGATCGCGAAGCGTCTCGCGCGATGCTTGTCCCAGTCGCCGCGCAGCAAGCCACTGCGCCAGCTCCAAACCCCCAGCAACATCGCCGCCAGCGTTTGCGGCAGAAAAGCTAGGAAGATGACAAGCGGCCCCTGCCAGTTGAACGCGCGCCGAACGATCCGCTCGCCGAAGGTCTCGCGACCTTCCGCAAGGCCTCGCTCGAGGGAGGTCGGTTCAACGCCGAACTCGGCTTGCCACATCCACAGCGCTGCGGGATCGCCAAGGCCATGTCGAACGTCCCACCAATAGCGCAGCCAGCCCCACATGAACCAGCCGAGCCCTCCTAGGTGCAGCGCCGCAAGCAAACCAATCGCGACCAGCAGTCCACGCTGCGAAAGTCTCAGCAGCAGCGGGAGCAAAAGACCCGTCAGCGCATAGAGCCGCAGCACGTCCCCGTTGTTGAGCAGAACCGCGTGTAAATATCCGATAATCAGCAGCACCAGCATCCGCGCCAGATGCCCGCGCAATGTCGTACCGCGCTCGAAAAGGATCGCGACTCCGGCTCCGAACAGCACTGCGAACACCGCGCGAAAGGCGTCTTGGGCGAGGATCGATTCAATGGCCCAGATCACCATCGTTTCCGGCCCAGTGTAGCCGTAGGCCAATGGGTTGAAATAGGCGGCTGGAGGCATGGAGAAATTGTAGATGTTCAAAAGCACAATGCCGCAGACCGCGAGGCCACGCGCCGCATCTAGGCTATCGATGCGCGATTGCGCTGGGCCGTCTCGATCGATCGTCGTCGCGCTACCCATGTCTCGCCCCCCCTTTGAGGGTTTCCAGCTAGACGGCTAAGTGCATGCGGGCCAGTCAGCTCGACATGATGACGCCCACCGTCGCTACTCCAGTTGCAGACGAGCAGGGCACTAGGTCATCATCATCGGCGACAACATGCCGAACACCGCCACCAGTCCAATGACGACGAGCGCGAGTGACAACTCCATCGTCAGACTTCGACGAAGTGCCAGTAGCGCTGCGGCCTCGATTGGCTCGATATCCTCGGCCGACGCGGCGTCTTCGGTCGGGTCGGCCGCCACGTTTGCGGAAACCGTGCGTCGGCTCAGCCGCGCGTTATGCGCGCCTAACGCGAGCATGGCGGCAACAGCCCCGATCTTGACCGCGAGCAGCAGGCCGTAGGTGGTCGTCAGTGTGACGGCGCTGTTTTCCAGACCGAAGATCAGCTGGGCGTTGAGCAGCCCCGTGGCCGCGACAATGGTCACCAACGCCACCCCGAGCGGGGCGAACCGATGCATGATGGTCAGCAGCGGTGGTGCCGAGACATACCCCGGTTCGCGATGGGCGTTGATAGACAGATGGAAGAACCAGCCGATGGCGCCCAGCCACAAGCCTGCCGCGAGCAGGTGCACGCCGTTGCTGATACGGTGGAGCGAGCCCAGCGCACCCTCGGTCGCCGCCGCGTGTCCGCTCCAGCCGAGCGTCATCAGCGCCACGCCAAAGCACACGGCGGCGATCGGCAGATGCCAACTGGCGCGTGCCGCAAGAAGCGCTGCCACCGCTGCGATCAGGAGCGCCGTGCGCACCATGAACGCCCAGCCCATGTCGGTGCCGAGCGTCATGGTCCGGATCATCGAGGCGTCGAGTGCGACCAGCGGCTGGCCCATCATCGCTGAGATCGCCGCAAGCATCAGCATTGTAGAGACGACCGGCGCTAGTGCCGCCGCGAGGATCGCAATTGTTCTGCCGCTGCCCTCCGGCACCCACGTTGCTGCGCGCAAACCGATGACGCGGAACGCGGCCCAGCCGAACAAACCCAGCAGCAATGCATATTGCACGAAGCGCAGCGCAGGCTCCAACCAGTCGATCATCGTGCGGCGATCAGCTGACTGTGAAGCTGACCTTACCCTTCATGCGATGACCGTCGGCACCTGCCGCCTGCCACCGCACATCATAGCTTCCCGAGCGTAGCGGCTGCTTGAGCGCCAGCGTCATCGTTTTATTGCCGTTTGCCCACTTGGTTGCGAAGTTGCGGATTACCATCTCGCCGTGGTTCGCCATGCCCGGCATCGCCGTCATCACGATGCTAGCAGCGGCGGTAGGTGGTAGCAGCGCTTCGTTGAACGTGAGCGTGACGCTGCGCGGTGCCTTCACGGTGGCCCCCTGGGTCGGAGTCGAAGCGACGACCTTGGCATGGGCAAAGGCTGCGGTGGGCGCTGCAAGCGGCACGGCGAGGATAGCAACTGCCGCAAACGTGGATGCAAATTTCATCATGCTTTTCCTTCAGTTCAAAACCAGAAACGGATACCGACGACATAATTGGTCACGCTTGGGTCCTCGCCCGACGCACGGGCGTAATCCGCACTGCCACCGATCCGCCAGTTCTGTTCGATTCCTATATAGGGTGCGAACTCGCGGATAATCTCGTAACGCAGCCGCACGCCTGCCTCGATCTTATCAAGACCCGCACCGACACCGGACCAGGGAATGTCTTGGGCGGCCAAGTTCACTTCGACGCGAGGTTGAAGGATCAGGCGCTGCGTGATGCGCTGGTCGAGTTCGGCCTCGATCCGCGCGGTAATGTCACCGCGGTGCGAGACGAACAGCGCAGCATCAAGTTCGAAGAGGTAGGGTGCAAGACCCTGTACCCCCACTACGGCGTATGTGGTGTCGGGCCCGGCAACATCTTGCCGAACCCCAGCTTGCAGGTCCCAGAAGGGCGAGATCGCCCGCGAATAGAGCGCTTGAAACTCAGCGTCTTCGACACGTTCGCCGAACGAGCCTTCGCCTTCGCTCTTGAACCAAAATCGACTTGTAGGGCTGCCATAGTAACCTTGAAAGTCCCAGATATAGTCGTTCGCGCCTTTCCGTGCGTGAACCTCGAGCCGGTCCCCTTGAAACCAGAATACATTGAAGTCTCCATGGGTGCGCCGAAGCTCTTCACGCGCTTCGCTCATCGCGTCGGCACCCCAAATCGCATCGGCGGCCCGTGGCGGCCCGCTTCCAGCTTCGGGAGGCGGCGGCGTTTCCATCTCGGGTCCTGGAGACGGATCGTCGCTGGCAGCCCTGGTACCATGGCCCGTGGCGCTGTGATCCATGCCCTCCATGGTTTGGCCGGGGCTGGCCGGACCAGCAGGCGAGGCTGCAGGCGTGGCTGGCATAACGTGGCCGGCGTGCGGGTCGCTTGCGGGGGGCTCCGCGGCGGACTCGACAGGCATGGCATGCCCCGCGTGCGGATCCACCGGTGTCGGGGCAGGCGTCGGCGCCGACGGGGACGTTGGTGCTGGGGACGGCATTTGCATGGGCATGGAATGCCCCTGAGGCTGCGCCAATGCAGGTGCCGCGAGCAGCGCAGTGGCCAGCGCGGCAAGCGATATGGAGGCATACTCAATCATGCCGCGCCCTCCGGCCCGACCACCGTCACCGTCTGCATCATGCCAGCGTGCATGTGATACATGAGGTGGCAGTGGAAGGCCCAGTCGCCCGGCTCATTGGCGGTGAGGTCGAAAGTCGCGCTTGCGCCCGGCTGCACGATGATGACGTTCTTGCGCGGTTGCTGAGCCGGAGCCTGCCCGTTGACGATCTCGAAGAACATCCCGTGCAGGTGAATGGGATGGCCCATCATGGTGTTGTTGATGAGCTTGACCCGCACCCGCTCGTTCCAGGCGAAGCGGATCGGCACGTCGCTGACAGCCGAGTACATGCGGCCGTCGAACGACCACATGTAGCGTTCCATGTTACCGGTGAGGTGCAGTTCGAGCAGCCGCGATGGCTCGCGCGTGTCCTTGTTCGGCTCCAGGGCGGCGAGCATGCGATAGTTGAGCACGCGGTGGGGCACATCGCGCAGTCCCAGGCCCGGATCGCCGGTCTTATCGACTGGAGCCATCGACACCATGTCAATGCCGGGTCCTACCTTGACGTCGGGCGGCAGCAACGAGGTGTCACGCATGTTCATGCCGTCCATACTCATCGCACCCATCGCCGCTGCGGCCGTACCCGGCGATCCGCCGTGACCCATCGCAGCATGATCTGCTGCTGCACCAGCACCAGCTGCAGCGGGCGCGCCATGCCCCATTGCGGCGTGATCGACTGTCGCCGCACCGGCGTCGGTGGCGGTCGATCCAGGCTGGGTCATGTTCCCATGTCCCATCGCGGAATGGTCCATGCCACCAGGCCCATGGTCCATGCCCATATCGCCCATCGTCAGCAGCGGCTTATCGCGTAAGGGCGGCACGGTCGCGCGCGCGCCCGGACGACTGGCCAGCATCGCCAGCGCCATCCCCGAGCGATCCATCGACTCGCCGACAATGGCGTAAGCCTCGGCGTTACCGGGTTGAAGGATGACGTCGTAAGTCTCGGCGGTGCCGATCTGGAACTCGTCGACTTCAACCGGCCGGACATTCTGACCGTCGGCACCAATGATGGTCATTGGCAGACCCGGGATGCGGACGTTGAAAAAACTCTGCGCCGAACCGTTGATGACGCGCAAGCGGATGCGCTCGCCGGGGCGGAACAGATATTCAAGACCCTCGGTCGGACCGCGCCCATTTGCGAGGAAGGTGTAGGTCGGCGCGCCGATGTCCATGATGTCGGTCGGCGGCATCCGCATCTCGGCCCACATTCGGCGCTCGGTTCCCGAGAGCTTGTAGCGATCGGTCCAAGTCGTCTGCTGACGGTTGAAGTAACCCTCGCCGGTCCGAAGGCGGCTCATGATGAAATGCGGATCGAGCGTGGTGAAGTCGCTGAGCAACAGAATATAGTCGCGGTCGTACTGGACCGGCTCGGCACCCGCCGGATCGATGATCAGCGGGCCGTAATGCCCCTGCTGTTCCTGCAGCCCCGAATGGCTGTGATACCAGTAGGTGCCCGCCTGCCGCACCGGGAACTCATAGGTGAAGGTCTGATTCGGCTTGATCCCTGGAAAACTGACGCCGGGAACGCCGTCCATCTGAAACGGCACGAGGAGGCCGTGCCAGTGGATCGACGTGTCCTCGCGCAGGTGGTTAGCGACGTTGAACCTGACGTTCTGACCTTCGCGTAACCGTATCACCGGGCCCGGTACGCTGCCGTTTACCGCACGACCGATGCTGCGGCGACCCTCGATGATGCGCAAGCCATCGCGTACTGCAAGATCGATAACCTCGCCCCGCACTTCGTCGAAGCCTGCGCGAATGGTCGCGGCGCCACGTCGCGACATGCCATGCCCGCCGATGCTGTGTCCCTGCGCCCAGGCGGGCATCGCGCTGAAAGCCGAAACCGCGCCGAGCCCTGCAATTAGGCGACGTCGTGAAAGGGTGGTGTTGCTCATGATAGCCCTTACGCACGCCGCGCGGCATTCCCTCAAACTTTTTGATAGAGTTGATGATGCGATGTCGGCGTCGCGCCCACTGACCGTCTCTGGCGCGACCGTCCTGTCATTGAGACCACCTGACATTCTGAGGTAGCAACACGCAGCCCAGCGGTACGTTTCTTTCCGCTGCTGTTGACGGATCGAGGTGACGTGCGCCAGTTCCATCGCTCCGAGGACCGCCCTGGGCGTCCGTCCTGAGAATCAGCCCGGCTTGGATCGACCCTTGGCGCCCGCGAACATCAGCGCTGTCACCAGTACCGCCGGAAAAGTATGGTCTCGCGGTCTGCCGAAGGGAGACCAAGCGATGCTCGCAATCTTGATCAACATATCTGGTCTGCAGCCCGGCGGGATGTCACAATCGTCGAAGTACAACGCTGGTCCGGAACTGATGGGGGCCCAGGGCTGATCATCCGCATGTTCGCCGTCCGAGATCTTACAGTCGCGACAGGTGCATCATTTAGATGAGGGGTAGACGACCGAGCCGCGTATAGACCTCGAGGAGACGTGATATGGAACTCGATGATTATCTCGAACGGCTGAAAGCACAGCCGCTCCCCGATCTGTCGGGAATTGACGGATTGGAACTTGCGATGCGTGCCCGTCGCGAACAGCGGCAAGGACGCACGGCGCTGACGACAGCGGCGGTCGCGGCGCTGATGATCGGGGTGGCGGGCAGTGTGCTAACGCCCGGGGCGCCGTCCGCATCGGTTGTGCCGTTCGGTCCGCAAGCGTCGCTCACCCCACTCGTGCAGCTGGGACGGGGATGACGCTGCGCCGCATCGCCCTAATCGCCATAGTGGCTCTGATCGCCGCGGTGCTTGGTGTTTACATCGGTCGCGCAATGCTGCCCCAGCCAATGCACACTGGGAGCGAACTGCACGCGCTGTTGCATGACCGGCTTGACCTCGACGCGGCGCAGCAAGCCAAGCTCGACGCAATCGAGAAGACCTTTGCCGCCACGCACCGAACGCGCGAGGCGCAGTTGCGCGCAGACAATGCGCGGCTCGCGGAAGCCATCGCGGCCGAGCATGTGTATGGTCCGCGCGTGGCCGCTGCGGTCGACGCATCGCATCGGTCGATGGGGGCGGTGCAAAAGGTGACGTTGGAGCACGTCTTTGCGGTGCGGGCGATCCTTCGCCCCGATCAAGCCGCAAAGTTCGATGCAGCGGTAGACAGGTCGCTGACCGCCGAAACAAAGTGAGTTCGGCAGAGGACGACCGAACGCTCGTTCAGCGTTGCCAGTCTGGCGAAGCCTCGGCCCAGCGGGCGCTTGTCGAGCGGTACCGACCCGCGATTTGGCGGCTGACGCGCAATGCGACCGGCAGCGCGGAGGAGGCATTCGACATCACGCAGGAGACGTTCGTGTCTGCGTTCGGTGCGCTGTCACGCTACGACCCGTCGCGCCCCTTCGGAGCGTGGTTGACGCGCATAGCGGTCAACAAGTGCCGCGATTGGTCGCGACGACGCGCTGTGCGTCGGATGTTTGAAGTCGGCGTACCCGCAGGTTTCGAGACTGCGGTCGCCGATGATGCCGCATTGCCCGACCGCGTCGCCGAATCGCGCGCCGAGCTTGCCGCTGTATCGCGCGCCATCGCCGACTTACCGTTGCGGCTAAAGGAAGTTCTATTGCTGCGTGCCGTCGAGAGCATGAGCCAGGCAGAAACCGCTGGACTGCTTGGTATCAGCGAAAAGGCGGTCGAAACGCGGTTGGCGCGTGCACGTGAAAAGCTTTCCAGTACCTTACGGACGAGCGACGTGCGCGGCGTATAGGTAGCGGACGGTGACACCCATAAGGTCAAACGCACGCGCCGGCTCTTCCCGTTCGTCCTTACGCTCTGCATCGATGACCGGGCTCAAGGTCATCAAGGATGGGGCAATTGGGCATTTGATCGCCGTGGCACTCGGCGGCCAGGCGCTCTAGCGAGCGGCATGTCGAATCCAGCTGCCGTACATTGGCCTTCGATTCGGCCGCCCGAGCGAGAGCGAGTGCCTGACTTCGACACTTGCGCGGCTCCGATCCTGCCAAAGCCCCAGCAGCTTGCCGATGACGTCACCAAACTGAACGCCATCGCCGCACCAGCGACGATCGGGCTCAGCAGGAGACCGAACCATCGTTATAGAACCCCGGCCGCAATCGGCACTCCGGCGGCGTTGAATACGAACGAGAAGAACAAGGCCCGGCGGATGTTCTTTGTGGTCGCGCGGCTGAGTTTCCGCCCCTGAACGATCTTCCTGACAGGCACGGGCTCGCCGCTGATCAGGGACTCCTTGAGCGAGCTCCTGCCCCACCCGCGAGCAACCTCTTTCTTTCAATTGTCTCTTGCGAGTACTGGGCAAGTCGGCGCGCGTCGCATCGGCGTGCGCTTGTCCTGGGGTCCGACCGAATGGGTTCGGCGCTTTCGACCGGCGCAAAGATCAAGGCCTTGGAAATTGCGATTGCCCGGCCCAGGGCGTGCCTCCGCCTATCGGGCAGTGCCTGCAGCGCATCAATCCGCCGCGCGGCTTTGCCCCGCCTCAAATGTTAAGGAGGCATTGTTGGTGGTGAAGCGTCCGCCAAGCTCATTAGGCGGGTCTAGCGTGGCAGCCACCAGCATCACCGGTCCCGACATTGCGGCGGGGAGGCGCACCCACCCCTCACTGTTGGTGTGAAGTTTTAACCGGTCACCATGCGCGGCCCTAAGTGTAACGGGATGCGCTGCCAGCGGGAGCCCGTTCCGAAGGAGCTGGACCCTCGCTGGCGAGGTGCCGGCCGCATCGAACTCCGGGACCAGCTCGACTTCAAGTCCCGCCGCGGCCCTCGTCGTCGGCGTGCAGACCTGGACGCAGACGAGCGTCTTGGCCAGCCGGCGCGAACGTATTTGGAGCGTCTCCCCCTTCGGAAGGAGGCGGCGCACCGTTGCGACCTCGTCGGCTTTGAATGGATGTTCGTCCAAATACGTGTCCACCATATCGGGCCGCCAGTTCGACTCTCCCCAGATCGTCTGGAGCGTAACCACACCCATCCCGGGCGTATCGCTTAAGACCACAAGACGCAGAGACTTGGCGTTTTCTTGTACCTCAACGGCAGCTGGACGGTCGCCGACGACCGCACGAACCTCGGCAATGCGCGTTCGCGGTGAGCCGACGTTCAGCGCCGGAAAGTCCGATGAGGACGTGGCGTGAACAATAAGCGGTGGCCCGCTCGTCCCCACGAACACCTCTGGCACAAGGAAGAAGTCGTGCGCGGCCGCGCTTCCGGAAAACAGGAGCCCTAGACCGCCGACCGCGACCGTCATCAAAGATTTTCTCATCAGTCTGAACCTTTCATCGAGCTTAGAAACGGGCGGTTAGACCGACGTAGTAACGGCGGCCGACCAGGTCGTAGGTGGATGGGTCGGTATTGGCGGCGATTGAGGGTGAGTAGACCGGAGGCTGCTGATCCGTGAGGTTGTTCACCCCAGCCCGAAGTGTCATCAACTCGCTCACCTTCAATGAGGTGTTGAGGTCGAAGTAGTTGACGGCGTTAAGAACCTGGTCGCGGTTGTTGAAGTTCTCGACCGAGTCGATGTAGCGCCATCGCACGCCCAGGGTGAAAGGATCGTAGTTCCAGTTTAACCCGGCCAGGAATTTCCACTCCGGCAAAGTCAGGCCAAAGGCATTCGAGATAGTCCCCTTACGATCGGTGAACGGACCCTCGGGTATGTCCTGACGCTGCCACTCCTCCAGCTTTGTGCCTATGAAGTTGAGGGCGAAAGAGCCCCAATCTGGCCCACCGACGTCTGCCAGCGTGAGAGCCCAGTCGACCTGGAAGTCTATGCCGCTCGTTTTCAGCGTGCCCAAGTTTGCGTTTGTTTCGAGGGAACTCGTAATTTGCCCCGAATTTGGATCGCGGCCAAACAGCTGACAGAAGAAATTGTTGGGATCGTAAGTGGGATTGGACGTGCCGTTCTCGTTGAAACAGCGACGCAGCTGCTCCGTGGTGGCCAGGGTGCCGACCACCTGCTTGATGCTGATGTCGTAGTAATCGATCGACGCGGACAAACCTGTAAGCCACGGACTGGAGAACGGCGGCCTCAACGTTGCGCCGACCGTGAATGAGTCGGCGGTTTCTTCCTTGAGAAGCGGGTTGCCACCGGTGAGCCCGGACGCCTGCGAGTTGGAAAAGGTGAAGGAATCGACAACTTGGACCGGAACGTTCTGCGCGACGCAAAGGGCCCGTACCTGGCTGGCGTTAGCTGCGCCGGGTGCGCGGTATGCGCCTCTGATGTCGCACGGATCGCCAGAGAACTGGCGAACGCCCGCCGACGAGACGGGCACGCCGATGTTAGGAAAGCTCAGGCTCTGCGTTGCAAACAGCTCGCCAAGCGAAGGCGCGCGAACGGCGCGCTGGATTCCCCCCCGAACCCGCAGCCCCTCGAAGATCTCCCAGCTCAGATCCGCCTTGTAAGTGCTAACGCTGCCGATCGTGTCGTAGTCTGAGACGCGGTAGCCGAGGTTCGTTTCCAGGCTGCGTATAAGCGGCAGATCGCGCAGGAGCGGGATCAGGAGTTCACCGTAGACTTCACGCACCTTTTCGGAACCCGAAAGCGGCTGGCTGGATAGGCCCGCCAACTCGGGGCCCGTGACTCCGTTCAGGGTGAAGGTGGCCAACGCCATCGGGTCGGGGACGAAGTTGTAATTCTGTTCGCGATAGGTAGCACCAACCGCCGCCCGGACTTGACCGGCAGGAAGGTTGAAGAGCCCACCCTGCAGGTTGATTTCAGCAATGCGCTGATCATTCTCTGTGGTGTTCGTGGGCACCCGGGTGACATAAGCGACGCAGGAGTCGCTCAATGGCTTCTCACCGAACGGGTTAAAGCCGCCGGCGCAGAGCGAAGCTCCGCCATCGGGCGCGTTCAGCAGACCTTGGACCGCCGAGCGTGATAGGTAGCCCGTGTAGGTCGTACTGTTGTCGACGCGCCCGTAGGAGAGATAAGCGTCATAGGTCCAGTCGCGAACGCCGGGCAGTCGGCCGCGGAGGCCCGTCGTGATCTGATAAACGTCGTAGCTCTCGTTCTGCCGCCGCGGGCCGAGTTCGTTGAAGCGCTTGTCGAGGCGAAAGGTGCCAGCAGGATTGGGGCGAGAATTCAGGACCGCCCGGAGTTCCGCCGGGATGAAGGGGTTGGCCGCCGGGATACGGAAGCCGGTAGTGGGACCCGTGGCGGGGTTAGAGGCCAGCTGATTGTTCGCGTCGTACTGCGAAAACAGGAAGTCGGCATAAACGTTCGCGAATGGGCTAATCTCGTAGTTCGCCGCAGCGTAAACGTTGTATCTCTCCTGCGGTATGATCATGTAGTTTCGATCACCCGTCGCATAGGTGAAATCGGTTTGCTGCAGAGGGCCCGGCGTTCGGAAGCCCTCATAGCCGACCCCGCCAGGGCTGATGTAGTCGCGGGCTCCCTGGTAAGCGAACAGCGTGCCGTTATTGTTGAAGCCGAAAGTGTTCCCTCGAACGGCGCCCGGCACGGCCGCGCTGACTGCGGCAACCGACGGAAGGTTGTTAGCGTCGAACACGGTGGAACCGAGGGGCGACGTGCCGGCGAAGCCCCCTATCAACGAGAACTCGCGCGCCGCGTTCAGGACTGATTCTCGGTTGGAGTAGCCCAGCGATAGCACTACGTTGCCGCGGCCGGCCGCGATGTCGCGGCCCACTGTCAGGCTGACGGCCTGGCTCGCTGCATCGCCGCGGTCAGAGACGCCGGACAGCGCGTCGAGCTGAACGCCTTCGAATTTCTTGTTGAGTTGGAAATTCAACACCCCGGCCACAGCATCCGATCCATAGGTGGATGAGGCGCCGCCCGTGATAGTCTCAACGCTGGAAATCAACGCCGTCGGGAATAGGTTCAGGTCGACGACCGAAGAGGCGCTTGAGGACACGACGCGACGCCCGTTTAGCAGCACGAGGGTGCGGATCGCACCGAGGCCGCGCAGCTGCACCTGAGCTTGGCCCGCGACGTTGGGGCTGTTCGACGAAGCGCTCCCCAAGGGCGTAAATTGCGGCAGCTCCTGGATTAGTGTTTCAATATTCGTCGAGCCCGTCGCCTTGATGTCTTCCTGCGTGACCGTGACGATCGGACTGTTGGCTACATAGTCTTTGCGCGCGATGCGCGAGCCGGTCACGACGATATCGGCCGCCTCGGCAGACGCCTCCTGGTCTGCCGCAGGGGCCGCAACCGCTTCCTGCGCCACAGCGGGCGTGGTCACCAGCGCTGCCGCGGAAAGGAGAGAAGCGCCCTTGAGGATCGATGAGCTGAGAACACGGCTGCGGTAAGTGATGTCGACCAAGTTATTGCCCCCTAGCGAGTTTTCAGGCCGCTACCGGGCCTTTCTCGATTTCCTCAACGGGGAAGCCCGTCCTGTCAACCGGCCTTCAATCTTCACCCGATGTCGCGTGGCACTTTGACCCGATTTTATTGGCGGCCTGGGTAGACCATAACCACATCTTGCTAACGAACGTAATCCGTCAGCGCGCCGTCGAAACTAGGGATGACGCTCGTCGTCTCTGGCTACCTTAGCGCCGGGCCAATGTTTAGAACCCTATGGGCCGCTAGCCACTTTAGCTGTCACAAAGGCCCCCAGAGGTGAGATTATCAGCCTAAAGACGGGCTGCCTGCTCTCCGCGGACGTCCTGAAATCCATTCTTCGAGTCCCAAAAAAGGCATCGAACCAATACTTTATCGGCTTTTTGCTTTTCCGGACCTGTCATCAAAGCCCAATCGGCCAAGCAACTAACAACCTTCGTGAAAGATAGTAAGATTGGAGGCCTCTTCTGAGGTGGTCGATATAGCCTCCACACCAAGTTACGGAGTGAACGGCCAATTAACGGCTTGCTGTCTGTGGTTCTTCTACCGACCGGCTTACTATGCGACCAGCCGACAAATCAGACTTCAGCGCTTGGGTCCAGCAGACACCTTCATTTGCTGTCAATGGGCTCTGGCCGAACTCGTTTATGGGCTCACGGTCTGGATTACCCGGGCGGGCACGTCGCGCACCGAGGCGAGCGCGGCGGCCTGATCCTCGCTCACGGGCAGCGTCTCGCGGGCGGCAATCGCCTTTTCGGCCCCTTCGTCACCCGCCTCGTGATACTCGGCGTCCTCGTTCACGCACCAGGTGTCGTAGAGCCGCCGACCCGCGAGGATATTCTCGACCGTCAGCATCGCGGTCATCATCGCGTGATCCTGGTTGTTGTAGCGGTGCATCCCGTTGCGGCCCACCAAGTGCAGCGTGGGGTGCTTGTCCTCCAGCTCGCGGCGCATCGCATCGACATTGGCGGCATAGTCCTCGTCGTAAACGGGGTAGGCCTTTTCCTGCCGCACCACCGCGCCGCCGATAACCTTATCGGGCGAAACGAGGCCGAGGATGTCCATCTCTTTGGTGGCGAGCGCGATCAACTCGTCATCGGCCAGCGACCACAACCCGTCGCCCTCGAAACAGAAATATTCGAGACCGACGCAGGCCACGCCCTCGTCTGGCACCATCTCGGGGCTCCACGAGCGGAAGTTCTGGACACGACCGACCTTCACCTTGCTGTCGTGAATGTAGATCCAATTGTCGGGAAACAGGTCCTCCGACTTGATCTTGAGCGCCACGGTCAGAAAGTCGCGATAGCGAAGATTATTGGCCTGAATGGTGGTGGCGGGCAGCGGGTGCAGCCGCGCGGCGAGTTCGCGCATCGGTGCCGAGCTGATCGCGTGCGCGGCGCGGACCACCACCTCCCCGTCCGGACCATCGGCGGAAAGACGCCAGCCGCTCTCGCCTTCGGCGGCGAGCTGCTTGAGGGCGTGGCCCATGAAGACCCGGCCCTTGCCCGTCGCCACGATCTTGTCGCTCGCCGCTTCCCACATCATGCCGGGGCCGAGCCGCGGATAGCGGAAGGTTTCGAGCAGCGTCTTGACCGCCTGACCATCGTTGGGGCGCTTGTTGAAGCCGAGACTGCGCTTGAGCCCATCGACCACCGCGCCCCACAGGCTCAACCCCTTGATGCGTTGCGCCGCCCAGTCGGCGCTCATCTCGTTGCAGGGCATCCCCCACACCTTCTCGGGATAGGTCTTGAAGAAGATCGAATAGAGCTTCTTGCCGAACTGGTTGCTGGTCCAATCCTCGAAGCTCTTCACCTGCTTGATCGGGAACGCCTTCGACCATAAATAACTCGTCATGCAGGCGCTGGAGCGCAGGATGCCGAGGTTATTGAGCGCCTCGAAGGCGCGCAGCGGATAGCTGTAGAACTTGCCCTCGTAATAGATGCGGCTCATTCGCGGGCGCTGGATGAAATCGTCGGGCAGGATCTCGTTCCACAGGTCCACAACCTGCTGGCTTTTGGAAAAGAAGCGGTGGCCGCCGATGTCGAAGCGATAGCCCTCGTGCTCGACGGTGCGGCTGATGCCGCCGACATAGGTAGCATCCTTCTCGATGATCGCGACGCTTTTTCCCTGCTTGGTCAGCAGGTAGGCCGCCGTGAGCCCCGCCGGTCCGGCACCGATGATCGCGACGTCAACTTCAACCAAGACCCGCCCCCAACCCTGCCTTGCTCACCGAAGCGGACACCAATTGCCTGTACGGCCCTGAACCGTTCAGCCCATTGGAACTGTTATTCTCGCTCCTCGCGCAAAGGCGACGCAACTTCCAGCCAGCGAAAGGAGGGCCAAACCCTCGATGATCCGACTTACCGTGAACGAACCGATTTTCGCCTGCAAAACCTCGCCTGTAAAGTACAATGAAGCGCTGTGTGCCATTGCGAGAAGGACCAACACCCCGAATGAACTCGCGCCGATAAAAACGGATGTCGGCAATCGTTTCTTAGTTAATAGGAGCAGGCCGGCCAACGTCACGGCAACCAAAAGCATGCCAAGCAACATCGCGAACTGGCCCGGCCGAAAGCCATTTGGAAAAACTTCGGAATAGGAAACACTACGCATCGCAGCAGCGACAAACAAATGAGCGCTAGCCAGCCTCAAAACCGCGAAAATGCCCGTTACCAAACCAATTCTTGCCCAAAAACTGCCGGCAACCTTCGCTCCGACTTCTCTCCGCGCTACATGAGCTACGAGGGCAAGCAGGGCGCAGACAAAATATCCGGTCGCAAAGATTGTCTCGACAGCCATAGCCCTCATTTATCGGTGGGCAGCATAATTTGGCCCTTCACAGTGACCTAGCATGGCAAGTCATCAAACGCGAGAACCCATCGGGGGCGGTGCTATTTTCGGACATCCGTGGGTTCCAGATCGACATAGATTAAAATCGCCTTAAGATCCGCGGTCTTCGGTATCGTTGGTCCGTGGATTATCCGGCCTCTCGGTGTCGCAAATGTGTTTGGGGACGCATATGGATCGTATTGGGTTAGGCAGGGAAACCTGGCTGCGAACCTTCATAATCACCCTTCTCTTCGCCTGGCCGCTGCTGGTCTTTGGACGCCCGGCCTATATCGCCGACGATAGCGTGGCTTACCAAAAAGGAGGCCAGGTCGCGGTCGCATTCGTGCTTGGAAGGTTGATTCAAGAGACAGATTCCGACTTTCGGCAAGGCGCCTCTGAGGTGGAACCGTCCGGTCAACACGACCCGCTGCAAGGTGCCAACGCCTCGTCGAAGCCGGTGATTGGAGCCAGATCAGCCTCGTACAGCGCCGCAGCCTATCTCCTTCGTCTACCATACGACAGCATGATGGCCCTTGCGATCATCCAAACGTTCCTCGTCGCGCTCGTGATCGTCATTTTCGCGGCTTGTGTCGGTCCGATCAAGACGAGGAATCTCGTAGGCTTTATGCTTTTCCTTGCGATTGCATCGCCAGTTGCGATTGTTTCTAATCTGATAATGCCGGATATCTTCGCGGGGATTATACTACTCACTATTTTCTCGTTTCTTACGGGGTATAGGAAATTAAGCCTGGCAGCCAAGATTTGCCTTTTCATGGTACTTGGAATTTCTAGCACATTTCATGCCAGTCTGCCGCCCTTGGCCCTGGCGACTTTGCTAGCAGCCGGCCTGCTGTGGTTGTGGAGGCGGCAGGGTGGTTCATCTTTGAGTATAAAGGCCGTCGGCATCGCGGTTGCAGCCGTGCTTAGCGGATTGGCCATGACGGCGATTGCCGGGGGGGTGGCATTTGGAGACGCCAGCATAGCGCCGAAGCGTTTTCCGCTCGCCCTCGCGCGTTCGGTGTCCGATGGACCTGGGCGCTGGTACCTCGAGGAGGAATGCAAGAAACCGCGCTACGCGGTCTGCGAGGTTTTCGGGACGGACATTCCGGACACAATAGCCGGGTTTGTCTTTGTCGGCGGGCTCAGGGAGCGCGCGACACCCGAGCAAATGGATAGGATACGCGGCGAGGAATCTGAAATCGTGATAAACGCCGCCATGCGATACCCGCAGGTAGAAGCCGCAAACCTTACACGAAACATCTTCCGGCAGATCGTGCTTTTCCAAAATGTGGTGACGTTCTTCAACCTTTCGGTCGAACGAGGCCCTGACGGCGATCCCATTCTTGTCGGTTCGTTGAGCGAGCGTTCCGGTGTGTTTGGGATCCTTGACGGGATCGCTTATGTTGTGACCGGCCTGTCGTTGGTCCTTATTGGCCTGCGGTTTCCCAGGATGACCCATCAGCAACGGGAAATCCTGTTGCTGCTTGTGGCGGCTATTCTTGCGAACTCTGTAATCGTGGTAGTCTTCTCGGGGGTTGCACCACGGTATGTAGCGCGGCTGATCTGGATAGTGCCGCTTGTGGCCTTCACCTTCGACTATGCCATCCGCCGCAGCGCGAAGGTATCAAGCGCAAGCGATTTGACAACGACGTCCAGCCAGTGATGTCATTCTCGGAAACTGTTTCATGTCGGCCGGAAACATTGCGGTAGCGGTTTGATAACAAGGGGGACTATCCGGAATGGACAGTGAACTACGCGCTGCCTCAATCAAGGCGGCGGACTCAACTTCCTACGCTAAGTCAGCGGAAGAATTTGCCCGACTTACCGAACGCTATTCGGACGCCGTTGCCGATCGCATGCTCGACCTGTCCGAAATGAAGCCGGTTGCCAAGGTCCTCGACATCGGCACAGGGTCGGGATTGGTTGCAATTAAGGCCGCGCAGTTTGGGCGAGACGTCAACGTGACAGGCATCGACCAATCCGTTGAGATGCTGATCGCTGCGCGCGCCAACGCAGATGCTTGCAATCGGTCAGATCAGGTGGCGTTCAAACAAATGGACGCTGAAAATATTGATCTGGCAGATAACGTCGTGGACGTCGTGACCAGCCTTTACGTCCTGCGTCACCTTCCCAGCCCCGCGAAAGCAGTGGCGGAGGCCTACCGCGTCCTAAAGAACGGCGGACGGGCTGTGATTGCGGTTGGTGCACCGCCTTCTCTCTTTTCAATCAAAGGGATTGGGGCCGCAATTGACAAAATCCAAGACCGTATTCTCGAGTCCGCTGGGCGACGTGCTGTAAGCCCTGTCGCATTGCGTAAGTTTCTAGATCGAAGCAAAGCCGATCCGGTTGCTTCCCACGCTGCACATCACTCAGCTGGTGACGTTTCGGGAATGTGCCGAGCCGCCGGATTCCGTAATGTGCGAAAACATTGGTTCGGGCAGTCTTTCACTTTGACTCCGGATGAATTTTGGGAGGTCCAGGCCGTGTTCGATAGCGAGGCACGCTCGCGGCTCGAGCCGTTTGACGACCAAGCGCTTTCCGTACTTCGCGGCGACTTCTTGGTAGAGTGCCGAACCATCGCTCAGCTTGGAGGAAAACTCGTCTACCGAACTGGAGCTGAAATCGTTGTCGCAGTCCGATAGGTGTTTCACTATGTTGAGGTTTTCGTTCCAACTACGCGGAAAAATGGGGCTACTACCAGTAACGCCCATCTAAACAAAGCAAAACTGGCCACTTGGTTGTAAAGCTTTGCCACGACCGCCTTCGACTTTGCGAACTCAGAGATGTGTTCTTTAGGGACCGTCGGAATTATGATTCGGTAGTCGAAGTCGGTGTTAGTCCGAATTTTGCGAGCTAGCTCAGCGCTGCTCATTAGCACAGTATCGTCATATGTCTTGCCGCTGCGCCAACTAACGAATCCACTTTGCCAAGGCCGAGGAAGCCAACCCACACCCCACACAAAAACATGAGGTTCTGCGGTCAGGCTGAAGCGGTTCGGCGTTGAAATTGCAAATTTTCCTTCTGACCTCACCACGCGATTGATTTCGCGGAGGTAGGCTGCGGGGGCGCGCACATGTTCGATTACATCGAGCGAAACGACACCCGACACCGCGCCACTTCTCAGGGGGAGAGATTCTCCCATCGCTGCAGCGAGCTCCGGTTTTCCTCCACGTTCTTCAATCAATCGCTTAGCGACGACTAGCCAGGTGAGAGACACGTCAATGCCGATGCCGTTTTTTCCGCTCTCCGCGAGAGCTGCAAGGAGCGTTCCGGCACCACAACCAAGGTCAAGAAGCGGTCCCTCTCCAAAGCAGGTGCCGTTTAACCAGCCATCCACTTCAGGGGCCATTCGACCAGGCGCTGAGAGCACCTCTCTGGTACGCCTTTCGATACGGGCTGCATCCCAGCCGTCACGACGAGCGTAGACGCTGCGCACAAGCTCTTCGAGGCTGCCGTCCATTACCGCAAGTTGACGCGCGGTGACTATATCCTCACCAAAATCAATCCAACTGTCGCCCGTGACGCGCAAGTCGGGAATCCCGCAGACCTTCTCGAATTCCCGCTTGCAGCCGAGGCAATTTACTACAGATTCGCGCTCGACTAAATCGGAATGGCAGTGTGGACAGCAGAAAATCACACCCGTCGCCCCTTAATTACAAGATTGCATAGTTTGGCTAAACTGAGGCAGTTTCTTCCTAGCTCGCAAACTGCCGCGCTTCAGCCATTGCCTTTCGCGCGAAAAACCACACAAGCCCGAGCATGAGCAGTTCGCTCGCCGCGATCGCTACCGAGGTTCCGTTGATGCCGTAACTGGCAGTCGCCATTACCTTGATTGCCACCCCAATTACGGTAGCGAACGCCGTTAATTGAAGAAAAAGCGATGCTTTATCCAGTGCCAAAAGCGCTTGTCCGTAGATACGGTGAATGAAGCCGATCCCAGCAGCCAGCCCCAAGAATTGCATTGGTACAATTGATTGGACGAATTCACGCCCGAATGCCAGCGGCATGCCGATGGGGGCCGCCATCGCCACTACAATTGAGACGGCGATGGCGCCTAACACGCCGGGCTTCAGTGCCCCTTGGATCTGTTGGCTGAGTGCGAACGGCGATGTTGCCGCAGACTTTGCCAGTCGCGGGTAAACGACTGTGAAATAGACATAGCTGATTGTCGTCAGAAGCAGATATATTCGTTGTGACGCCCCGAAATGTCCAAGCGCTGCATTGGTCGTAAACCATCCCACGATCAGCACATCGCTAAGAAAGGCAAGGCCCCGTACCATTTGTGCCGCCGCAATACTCGAAGACTTACGGACCAAAAACCATGCCTTTTCCACGACAGCAGCTAACCCGACAGATGTGAAAAATTTCGCGGCCCAAATCATGAGGAATATCGCCATCAAAATGTCGCCTACCAGGCGAGCGAGGCCGAAAGTCCATCCGATAGGTGACATCACTGATGCGACAGTAGAAAAGATTAGCGTGATGGCGAAAGGACCGACCAAGGCGATCATTGTGACTTTGAGGTTCTCAAGCCCTTGAGCTAACCAGGTCGGGTAAAAAGCACAGGCGAATACCCCCGCACCGACGATATGGAGCACTAGCCTCGCGCTGGGTGAAGGCGCGATCAGCGGACCTAGCAAGAGGATAACGCTATATGACAAGGTCGCGAGCAATATCCTGATCAATAAGATTGCTGGCAGGAGTAGCCCAAGATCCTTAGGCCGTACTGCTGTTTCACCGGTTCCCGATATGTCTGTTCCGAAAATCGTAAACTGTTGCGCGTAGCTCAGAATAGAAACAGCTAATGCAATTTGCCCGAATGTCGCCGCGCCACCCGTTCGCGTGATCAGTATCACAGTCAGGAAGCTGATCGCCGACCCCGCGATCTGGGCCATGCCAAGCACGCCGAAGCGCATGAAGATCCCCGAAAACCCATAGCCGCTTGTCTTCTCATTTGGTGGGCTGGGCATGAATCTGACACTGTCCATGTGATCGACATTGCACCCTAGGTCCCCACGCACGGAAGACTCAAGCAACAACTGCTTGACCGCTTTCAGGGCAGTAACCCCCGTTAGTGGGGTCATCATCCACTAGCACGCGTGGGACGCAGTCGCGCTGTCCGATCCTGAAGCGTGTTCCCGGAATCAGACAAATTTGCTGGACAGGTCGAGCTGCCGCTTGGCAAAGCCAGTTGAAGAGATGGAGCGTGAGTGCCGGGAATGGTGCTGCAGGCTTTGATGAGAGGCGTTTGTTCGATGACCGTGCGCGTCGCATTGGCCGGGCTTGGAGCGGCCGCTAAGACTATCCACCTTCCCGCGTTCAAAAAAATTCCCGAAATCGAAGTTGTCGGCGGATACGACCCATCCAACAGTGCCGACGGCGTCAGGCAGTTCGCGACGCTCGAGCAGCTTTTGGCTGAAGCGAAACCGGATATCCTGGCGATCGCAACGCCGCCGGCGTTTCACCTCGACATAGCAAAGGCGGGGCTGGAGGCCGGGTGCCACATCTTCTGCGAGAAGCCGCTGGCCAATTCGCTGGAGGAGGCGGACGAAATGCGGCGGCTCGCGGATGCGGCAGGCAAGCGGATAGTGGTGAACAGCGAATTCCCCTTCATGCCCATTCACCTTTCGGCAAAGGCCGAAATCGGCAGCGAAAGCTTCGGGAATTTGCGGTTTCTCGATGTTCGGCAGTCGTTCTTCACGTCGGCCGAAACTGAAGCAGGCTGGCGCGGGGAGGACATGCAGCGAACCTTCAAGGAATTCGGCACGCATGTGCTTGACCTGTGCAAGTTCTTCTATGGCGAGCGGCCGCTCAATATGCGCTCGAAAATGCCCCGGCCCGGAAATCCTGCGGGCCCCGATTACCTTTGTATCGTCGACCTCGAATTCAGCGGCGATCGCCACGCATTGATCGTTCTCGACCGTCTGACCCGCGGTCAGCATCGCTACCTTGATGTGCGGCTGGTGGGAGATCACTCAACGATCGAAACCAGCATCGGTGGCCGGCTCAAGGCGACAGGTGGCTTGCGGCCGAGCACCAAGCGTCCGTTCATCGACATCGATATGGCGATGGGCGGCAGCGCCCGTCGTTATCGCGGCGAGCACTACCAGACCATCGCGCGTGCGCCGATCGACCTGTTTGCTGACGCCACGGCCACCCTATTCCGAGCGTTTCTGGCCGCGCTGGAATCGGGCGAGACGCCGCCGAACGACATAGATGAGGCGCGCCACACACTAGCGATGCTCTACGGTGCCTACGAAGGTGCGAGCGGTGGGGAGCCTCGCATCCTTGGCTAGTATTTCGCTGGCGATTGCCGCGCGTGGAACTTGCGATGCTCGGCGCATGTGGGACCGGCTCCGGTCCTGGCCCGCGATGGACACGCATCTGGCCTACGACGACGAAACCGTCCTAGCAGGAAAGCCTGATTGGATTGTGGCACATCACTGCGAGTCTGGTTCGATATTCCGGTACTGGGGGGAGGCAATTGCAAACTGTCAGGGGGACTATGTCGCCGTGCTCAGCCCGTATCTTGTTCCCTGTGAAGCCTGGCTCGACGCCATGGCGGCCGCAGCGGTCTCAGGAGAGCGGGCGTACTTCGGCCCCGTCGAGGAAAACTATGCTAAGGAGGATCGGGCGATTGTCGGCTATCTTGTTGAGTATGGCCACTTTCACAGGCCATTTCGCGCGGAACACCGCGAAATTCCCGGTAGCAATTTGCTAGTGAAATCCAGCCAACTGCCTCCCCGCGAAACGCTCCGCAAGCAGGGGTTCACGAAGACCGCGCTGCTGAACGATTGGAACAAGCACGGTTACAGACCGACCCTTGTCGAGGCTGCGGTAGCGTTCCACGATCGTTTCTTCGATGCCTCAGGCTATCGAAAGCGGAGATATTCGCACGGCCGCGCCTACGGAGTTTCCAGGCGGAAAGGACTCGGTTGGGTAGGGGTGCTGGTATCATTGGCGAAGACGATCCTGCTGCCTGGCTTGCGAACGTGGAGAATCCTGATGCGTGTCCGCCACGTTGCGCACCTTGACCAGACTGCGCGCCGCCACATTTGGGCAATATTGGCGTCTGAAGCCGCCTGGTCAGTCGGGGAGTTTGTGGGTCTTGCAACAGGCAACCCCGGCGATGTCGAGCGCCTGGACTAACTGCCCCCGGCCGCATCCAGCGCGGACAATCTGACCGTCCCGCCGTTGGCGCTGCTTGTGTAGATTGCCTTCGCGATTTCGACCGCGCGCATCCCATCGTGAGCACGCGCTATGTGCAAATCCTCGGTACCAGGGTCCGCGGCAAGTCTGACGAAGTCCGTCAGCTCTTCATCGAAGGTTCTCACTACGGTCGATTGCCATCCCTTGAATTTCTCGCGCAGGATCGATTTGGGAAAGAAGTGGCGTACGAAGTCGGGTTTGCCGCCAGGCTCGTCCATCCGGATCACCGTGGCCATCATGGGCGCGTAGTAAGCTCTGGCCATTCCGCGATCGCCGTAGGCTTCGATATGGAACCGATAGCCCTTCCACTCACTCCAGCTCGCTTCGATGCTGCCGATGACGCCATTGGACGACCGTATCAAGCCGAAGCCGTTGTCTTCGACTCCCGGCAGGTTCCACACCTTGCTCGAGGCCATGCCGACCACTTCGTCGGCATCCCCCATTATATAGCGAAGCAGGTCGATCACGTGCGTGCCATTGTCGAGCAAAGCCCCGCCACCCATCACTTTGGCATCGTACATCCACCGAGCCTTGAATTCGGACAGGCCGGTATGACCGGCATAAACGCGCACATGGGTTAGTGCTCCGATCTCGGCATTCCGCACAGCGTCGCGTACCAGTTTCGCGGCTTCGAAATAGCGGTGGTTGTAGCCGACCGTTAGAAGCCTGCCCGTCTGGGCGGCGGTTTTTGCCATTCGGGCGCAGGCATCGATCGTCGGCGCCATCGGCTTTTCAAGAAGCACGTGCTTGCCGGCTTTGAGCGCTGCCGTGGCAAGGTCTTCATGGGTGTTCGGAGGGGTGGAGATGATGACCGCGTCGATATCGTCGCTCGCCAACAAGCTCGGACTGTCGGCATGGAACCTCACTTCCGGTGAGACCGATTTGGCCCGTCCTTCGTCAAGATCATGGATCGCGACCAATTCGCATCGACCCGACTGACGCAGGGCGTCGCATCGAACGGCTCCAATTGCACCGGCTCCGATCAGTCCAAAACGCATCGCATTCACTTTCAAGTTGGTTTCTTGGCAATAATTTCGAAAGCCGGGCCGGCAGCGACCATCACCTGGCGCAGTCCCGGTATGCTTGACGCAGTCCGGTAGGCCGCAACAAGCGCGGCCCGGGTTCGTGAAAATGTCGAGCTTGGCGCCCCTGTGCGCTTCGGACCTGCTTCGCAAATGCGCAGCCCTGAATCGCGGAGCCACCTTCCGGTCTGCGAACTGGACACGAAGCGGGCGTGGCGCAGGACATCGACGCCCCTGTGCCGCTCTGCCACGAATGACCTGATTGGCCTTGGCAACAATCCGGCGGCCCAGATCCCCACTGCGGGATGTGGCCCCGGCCACCAGCGATTTGAGGCGCTGAGGTAGAGGTGCCCGCCGGGGGCAACTTGGGCAGCGCACCCCGCAACCGCATCTTTGGGGCGGCGCGCATACTCGATCAGGTCGTTTGCAAGGACATGACTAAACTGCCCCGCGGAGAAGGGAAGTGCTTCGACATCGGCGCAAATGAGATGAGATTCGATGCCCAATTCTTCCAACCGCTTCTGGCATATCACTAGCCAGCGAAGAGCGATATCCACTCCCACGCACCTCGAAAATACATCGCCTGCAACCAGCGCACCGCCAGTCGCGCAGCCGAGATCGAGAAGCCGACTGTCACGCCCTGGTGCATCAAGCGCCCCGAGCACGAGCAGCATCCTGGCGGGAGCATCCTTTATGTATGCGATGAACTTCTTCGTCAGCGATGGCGGAACGTCGTCGGTTATGCTGTAATAGTATTCAACCAGTTCCGCGAAGCTATGGCGTTGCGCGAATTCGTGGAGCCTTCCAGCCTTGGCGCGCTCGTCCGCGAGCGTAAGGTAGAGATCACCCGTAAGTCTGAAGTCCGGTATGCCGAACAGCACGGGAAAACGCCGCGCGCAGTTTCTGCACTGAAACTGATCCGCGCCCTCTTCGAGATCCCCCTGACAGGCCGAACAGTGCAGCGAGAGGTCCGTAAACCGGCTCGTCACTCAATCTTTTCCAGCGCTTGCCCCGGTCCCGCAACTGCGCCATAGCTTTCCCCCAGCGCCCAGACGACCATCAGAAGAAGAAGGCCGGGAGTAGCCTTGGCAAATTCGCTTGTGAGACCTTTCTCGCTCACGGATTTGAAGGCGCGGATGAACAGGATCGGCGGCAGGCCAAGACAGGCCAAAGCGCCGGCAATGCGCTTCCACCACGGTTCATCCTGAAACCGGACACCTGAATAGTACTGCGAGTAGAGGAAGCGCTGGGTGGCCGACAGTTTCACCGAGAAGTGTTTCCGGTGGTCCATCCGCATGCGGTTTAGCGAGAGGAACTTCCCGCCATTGTCCAAAAGTGGCTGGTGTACCGTCGTTTCCCAGAACCCCTTGAGCAGCAGACTGCGCGAGATTTTCTCGAGCGCCGTGCGACGGTAGGCGATATTCATGCCGGGGAGGATGTCGAACAGTCCTTCGGTCACCGGCGGAGCGAAGAAGCTGTATTCCGAAAGGAAGGTCGCCCAGTCATACCCCCGAGCTGTCACGCCATTGGTTACACACCCTCCAACCGCGACCAAGTCATTGCCATTCTCGAAAAAAACGTCCTGTATGATCTCGATCCAGCTGGGACAGGGAACGCAATGATCCTCGGTAACGGCCACGATCTCGCCCGAAGTTCGCTCGTAGGCCAGCGTACGCATCTCGGGTAGCGACATCATCGGATCGCAAGGCACCAGGATCGCCTCTGGATACTCGTTCCGGATACGCTCGCTGATCCCGTCCTGTATTCGATCCGAGATGACCACTTCGCAGTCGCTGGTGTAAAGCGATTGCAGCGTTTCGAGAATGCGGTCGCCGTCTTCGGTGCTGACCCGGCCGATGACGACAGAAACGGCTGGCAAGGTCTTCACTGACATGAACTCCGGTTCGACTTATTCATTGCCGAAACATCTCGCATATCACCATGCAAGGGGATCAAATCGACTGTTTTCTTTTCGGACACCCGACCAAGGCGGCGAAGTAACCGCTACACTCGCCTGCCGCCCAGGCCAGAACGAACAAGAGTAAGTAGAGGGACGATTTGGCCATCGACGCGAGCAAATCGCTTTTCGCCGCGCGGGTGAAGATCCGATACAGCATCAAGAAAGGAAGGAAGGGGCTGGCGATCAGCAGCGCGATATTCTTTCCGGTGCCGACTCCTTCTGCCCTCGCTCTGCCGTACTGGTGTCCATGGGCGTATCGATGCCGCATGAAGGGAAGAGCTTCGTTCGTACCGGAATGGGTTACCCTGAGTTGCGGGTCGAACAGCATCTCGCGTCCGCTCGCGAGAAAACGGGCGTGGAAGGACGGCTCCCAAAAACCGCCATCGAGCAATCCCGGGTGATCGAGGATCGCGAGACGGTCGTAGACGGCATTGTCCGCTGCGATGTCGTCGACGACCCTTCTCGGCGAAGGTGGGGCGAAGCGAAGGTACCTAAGGAGGTACACGGCCCAATTGCGGGCATCGCTTGCCTCATCGTTGACAAGCGTACCGCCTATACCAGCCCATCGCGCCACGTCAGTCTCGACGACCAGGGCCAGCCAGTCGCTGGCCGGGACACATTCGGAGGTCAGCAGGGCAACGCGCCGCGCGGATGCCGCGCGGATGCCATCGCGCCAAAGAAGCGGAACCAGGGTTTCCTCCGGCAAGGAAACAATCTTCGCCCCGCTTGGTGGACGGGCGAGCAATGACGGTGTTTCGCCTGCGATTGCGAAGACGAGCTCCGTTTCATGGGCTTGCGCTAGCGACAGGGCATCCAAGATGCGTGAGAGGTTGCGCGGGCTGCCCTTGACCGCGACCACCACCGACGTTGCGGGCATCGCACTCACGTACGCCCCAACGCCAGTCTGACAAGGCTGCGACCCGCAATATAGGCTCGCGCTGCGGGGTGACCGAGATGACGCATCAGCACCTTCGCTCGAAGGTAATGGCTGTCGAGACGAGGGACCATGCTGCGATCCAGTTTTTCCGGTACGTATTGCAGGCGCGTGGTGAAACATGCCTCATATCGCCGGCCAGCTGTTGCCGCGACGCGCGAGTCGAAAAAACCGTACGGATAGGCGAAATAGCGGGGCCTTCGCCCTATCCTTCGTTCGATCTCGCTATCGCATGCATCGAACTCTTCCAGGATGCGGGCATCATCAATTCCTCGAAGGTCAGGGTGCGTCGCGGTATGCGCATCGATAGCGACATTGTTCGCGTGCAAATCCTCGATTTGCGACCAATCGAGCATCCCGTAGCGGCGCGCATAGTCGGGCTGTCCTGGCCAGCGATTGTCACCGGCCACGAAGGCTGTCGTCAGGAACAGATGCGCCGGTGCTGCGTGCTTCTTGAGGACTGGCAGGGCATTTCTATGGAGCGATTCTATCCCGTCGTCGAAGGTCAACGCAACACCTTCTCCTGTTTCTGGCGCAAGCAATTGGTCCAGCGAAAGTATCGGGACGCCGCATCGCCGAAGGGCCTCCACGAGCTCATCGAAGTGCTTAGGTGAAAACGAGAGCGGACCCGGTTGCGTGTCCACCGCATGAAAGCTGATCACCGCCTTCATGATGCCAGCCGCCTGTCCGCTGCGTTTTCCTCGATCCCCACGTTGACAAGATCAAGGTAGCATAAAAGATGATTGTCTGCGGTATATAGGTTCTTATACGCTGCCTCGGCCCTGCGACCCATTACCTCGCGAAGGCTTGGATCGGATGCAAGACTGCGGAGCGCTGCATCGAGTCCAGTCAAATCCTTGTAGACAAACCCTCCCCCGCTTTGCCCGACGATATCGGCAGCACCGCCTGATCCCGAACTGACGATGGCCGGTGTACCGAACTCGGCTGCCTCGACTACCGTCAGCCCGAAGGTTTCGGGCGCTATCGACGGCAGGACAAGAGCTGTCGCGGAGGCATAATGGTGCTTCAAACCGTCTTGCTCCACGCGACCCAGAAACTGGATGTTCGAATGACTCGCGTACCGTGTTTTCAGCTTGTTTTCCTCGTCACCTTCACCGACGATCTTGACAATGATGCCTCGGTTTCGAGTTGCCGCCTGTAACAACTGCTCGACGCCCTTTGACGCGGTTATCCTTCCACAAAAGAGGAAGGTAGCGGGGTCGACCTTGGTCGCCCGACCCGTACCGGGCATGATGTTCGAAAAGAGCGGGAGGATCCTGATCGGCGTATCGATCCCGGCGTCGCGGTGTCGTGCAGCGGTGAATTCGCTGGGAGAAAGCAGGAGATCGATCGGTTCGAGCTTCTGTCTCACGTAACCGGAGTAGCGCCACAATTGGGGTGGGATGCCTGAGCGTAACGAGCAGCTGAAGCACGTCTTGCCGTCGCAGGCCTTGCTGCGATTCTTCCAGAAGACATGCGTGGGGCATACAAGCCAGTGCTCGTGAGTTGTATAGAGCCGAAGCTTGGCTTTGCCCAGCGAAAGCACGCCAGGACCGCCGATCAGCGAAACGTTGTGAAAGTGGATCACATCGAAATCCCGAGACATGAGCCGATGGAGTTCGGCACGATAAATCATCGGCCGCCCTGTCTGCTGCACCAACAGGGGCGCAAGGAACCCGCTGCGTGTTCTGAGACGGTGAACGAGCACGCCATCATCGGCCGGATCATTCTTTGCAGGCTCAGGCCCACGCAAGCGATAGGCGTCGGTATTGGCAATGACCTCGACCTCGTGCCCTCGCTTGACCAGCTCGCGAGCAAGCGCGCGAACATAGGTCGCGTCACCTCCGTAGCTGTAAGGTGGGTAAAACGTCGTGACCATGCAGAACCGCATCAGATGCGACCGGCCGCAGCTTCGATCACATCGAGAGTCTCGGCCGCGGCTCGATCCCAGCTCAGCGCCGCGGCCCGCCTCGCGCAATTGGCACGGAGTTGTGATTGCAGCTGCTCATTCTCCACGTAGTCGATCAGAACCCGCGTCATATCCTCGACGCTGTGGGGATCGAAATACAGGCCGGCGTCACCGACGAATTCGGCGACCGATCCGCCTTCCGTTGCCAGGACGGGAGTGCCGCAGGCCACCGCTTCGGCAGCGGGCAATCCGAACCCCTCGGAGTAGGCGGGCATGAGCACGCCAAGCGCATCAGAGTAGAGTCCCGGCAAATCCTCGTCAGCCACGAAACCCGGGAAATGGACTCGACCACGGAGCGAAGGATCGCGCGTCGCCAATGCCATGAGTTCGTCCGCATTGGAATGAAAGCCACCGCCTTGCGGATCACCGGCCAACACCAGATCGACATTGACTAGTTTCCCAGCTTCGCGTGCCCTCGCGTAAGCTTTGGTTATGCCGACCAGATTCTTGTGGGGCGCCAGGCCTCCAACATAGAGCAAGAACAACCGATCCGTCGGGATTTCAAGTTTCCGGCGTATCGTCAGGAGTTTCGCTCGATCCACAACGGGCTGAAACGCCGCATCAGCGGCCTCGTGGATGACATGGATCTCATCTTCCGGAATTCGCAGGTAAGTCGTCAATTCGCGGCGGGCTGCATGCGAGACGGTCGTTATCGCCGTTGCGCTTCTTTTTGCCAGCTGAACTTTGGCCTTCCACAGCAGGCGATTTTGCAAGCGTGGCATAACGAGATCGGGGAAATGCTCTGCGATAGCATCGTGAAATGTCACCACCGATGCGACGCCACGACCTATGGGGAACCAGGAATAGACGGCAGGAAAGTAGAAGGCGTCGAGCTTCTGCGAGCGCGCAGCTCGTCGGAATGCGAGAACATCTCGGACGCTGCGGCTGCTGTCAGCAACAGCAGCGTCGGTGACGGTGCGCAATGCTCCGACCACAACGGCCGACGCATTGTCGCGCGACATATCTTCTGCAGGTTGCCTGTCGACAAACAGCACGAACTGATGGGGCCGAGGGAGGTCGAGTATCGCGCCAACCAGTTGACGTGTAAAGCGGCCAAACCCGCGCTGGTTCCACCAGGTGGTCGCGTCGATTCCGATCCTCACTGTCCCTCAGCTCCAATGTGTCAAATGATGCCGACGGGCGGAAAATGAGCCGATGAATTCGCCGAGACTCCACGCGAGGTTTTGGAGGAACGCCCAGTATAGAACGCGCATACCCGCCCCGTGGCGCGCGCTTCGACCGGTAAGGACGATCGGAAGTGCGAGACTGCGCAGAGCACCGACCGCTCTCGCAAAGAGCGATGCGCCTTCAAGCCTTCGGCTAGAATAGATGCGCCCGTGTTCGAGCCTGTTGGCGAGGCTCGCCGCAGAAGCATCGTTCTCCGAGTAGGTCACAGTTAAGTTGGGTGATAGAATGAGGAACCCACCGCTCGCACGCAGCTTCGCAAAGACCTGGTTATCTACGAACCCATCCACAGCATCCAACGCGGCTACCAAATCCGCCCTTCGAAATGCCATGTTGCACCCAGGCAGATCGGCTACCCTGACCGCTGCACCAGACATGCGCTCGCCGAACGCCAAGCCCTCGATCATCTTGGGAGCAAACCGTCCGAAGTCCGCCAGAGCAAGAGCCTTCGATCTTGGGGACAGTTTCGGATCGATCAGGACGGGACCGGCACAGCCGACAATGCCCGGCATCGACAGTAGGCTAGCGGCTTCTCTTGCCCAGTTTTCATCCACGGCCACCGTATCCTCCACCAAGGCTACGAGACGCTTCTGCGATGACAGAACTCCCGCCATTCGGCGATGTGGTACGGTTCCGGAAGCACGACTGGATACAATGCATTCGCCCGAATTTGTGAACGCCGATACAATGCGTTGAAGCGCCTCGCACCCGATCACCGATACAATCACAACAGAAACATCATCGAGGTCAAAGGCCGTGTCAGTCTTTGGATCAGCCATGCCCGCCACTCCCGATCTGCAGGGCTTTCAAAAGCATCAGATCGCGCGTTCGCGCCACAGCCAACGCCTCTTCCGCGCGGATCGGATGGGCCATTGGTCTCCCGGAAGCGATAGCCGAATAAAATTGGCGGACGAGTTCAAGTAGGCCCGGATAACCCCATTCCCGCTCCAGAATACGACGGCCGAGATTGGTGGCCGCCCGCGCGAGCCCTCGTCCATTCCGGTCGAATGGCTGTATCAGCTTGTAGGAACGAGAGGCGGAGCCGGTCACCGTGATGGTCGAGCCGTTGAAGTGATCGATCTCGATCTCTCCACTGGCGGCCACGATCCGACTGCGAAAGCAGGTGGGTCGAGCTGTCAGGCTTATGGAAAATTTTGCTAGTGCACCGCCATCCAACGATGCGAGGCACAGCCATTCGCCAGGGGACGGGCGGCTCAGATGCCAAGCGAGTTTGTCGATTTTGGTGTCAGGGCGAAGCCGCTGCAACAGCGAAAGCGGATGGGGGAGAATGTCCGCGGTGCAGCTATCGCGCCCGATCATTTTCTCCGGACCGCCCGTGGATCGTATGTCGCATTCGAACCGGACCAATGCATTCAAGTCATGGGCACTGGTTATCGCCTTCTCGAAGGCGGTTTGAAACGCGTACTGATGTACCGGACAAAAGCTGCGCCCGGCGGCGGCAAACCCGCGCGCAATTTGTTCAAGCTCTTGCGCATTTTGCCCAACCGGCTTTTCGATCAGGGCATGCGCCCTGGCGTCCGCAACGGCCAGGGCCATGGATGCATGCGTTGCGCTGGGGGTACAGATATGCGCGACATCAAAAGAGCGCTTGGCGACGACGTCGTCAATAGACCGAGCAGCGATGCACCCGCGAAAGCCGCGCGCCAACCGCTCTGCTGCCGGGAGATCGCGATCAATCACGGCAACGATCACAGCTGAGGCGCGCGACGAGGCTGTTGCGTGGTGGCGCCCCATCAACCCGGCACCAATGATCACCGAATCAAGCACTCGCGTGGCCCCCCTGAGCGCGATTGTAGCGGCAGCGGATTAAGAAGCCACTATTACGACTCGGTCACAACGCGGGAGCCTCGTCGGTTCCAGAAGAGTGAGTGTCGGCTAAAAGCTATCTTAGATCTCACCGAATCTCACTCAGCCACAGCGGCTCTGACCCCCGTCGCCCCGGTCGTTTTTCAGCTTCCGGGCCTGTTTGGACAGGATTAAATCGGTTGTGAATCAGATGCATTTCGTTTACAAGCTTCTCAATAAAAGTCTCGAACTGGGTCACAGGAGATAAACTGATAGCATTCGGCTCACGTTGTCGCATGCTCGTTCGCGTCGACTGAGGCGAAGGATCACACTTTATTGAGGTTATCCTGGGGGGGAATTCATGTTGCTCGAAGCCACAAGCGGCGGCGACGCCGCCGGTAAATCTGCATTTCCTATGCACGCGATGGAAGAGCCGCACGCTCTGATGGCTAAGCGTACCGGAACGCGTTTTTCAGTGATCGTCCCAGCTTACCAAGCACAATCCACCATTGGTGCATGTCTCGCGGGAGTGATGACGGCGGGATTTTCTCCCGATGAAATTCTCGTCGTCGATGACGGTTCGACTGATCTTTCACCCAACATTGCCCGAGCTTTCGGGGTCCGAGTTGTCGCCAACGAAACCAACCTTCGCCCGGCGGGTGCGCGCAACCGCGGTGTTTTTGAGACCGACGGCGATGTTATTTTTTTCGTCGACGCCGATGTCGTGATCAAGGAAGGCGTCAGGGACCGATTGGAAGCTCATTTCTCCGATCGGTCGGTGACGGCGGCAATTGGATCTTATGATGACACCCCATCGAGCGGAAGTGTGCTCAGCGATTATCGCAATCTCCTCCATCACCACGTCCATCAGCAGTCTGGCGGGACGACCCAGACGTTCTGGACTGGCATCGGCGCTGTCCGTCGCGACAATTTCCTGGCCGCCGGCGGACTGCGCGGGGATTGGGAAAACATCGAGGATGTCGAATTTGGTCTTAGATTGACTGCGTCGGACGCCAAGGTGATGCTCGATCCATCGATCCAAGGAACCCACCTCAAGGTGTGGACCGCGAGGTCGATGTTTCAAACCGACCTCTATGGACGCGCGGTCCCGTGGTCGAAGTTAATCCAGGCGCGCCGGATTTCTGTTGGAACCCTGAACACCAGCCGCAGACACCAGATCGCAGCCGGCGGTTTAGTTCTTGGCGCGATCGGGCTGCTTGCCGCTTTGCTTTGGCTACCGATGATCATGCTGGCGTTTGCCGGCGCGTCGATTTTCATGGCGGCGATCTGGGATTTCTTCTCGGCATTACGCAGCAAGCGAGGTTTGGGTTTCGCCCTCCGATCCTTACCCTGGCATGTGCTCCATTACGTTGCCGCCGTGCTCGGGTTCATCACGGTAATGGTGGCCGGCATTGAAATCGAAACTAAAGATATGGGTCCTAAGGAAAATCCCTGACTCGGTCTTCGGTTTTAAGTCCGGCAGGCCTTAGAGCTCGACGAACGAAACTGTTCGTTGCAAGTTTGCGGATTTGCACACCCTATGGATTTGTAGCAGCAAGCTGAGACGGAGATCGAGCGCCCTGTAGCCCCTGACGCCGCAACTAGGTATCGGTCGGCGAGTGAGATTCTCTGAGAGAGCCTTATTAGCAAAGTCGCGCCGGTGGTCTGATTGTCCTATCGATCTAGGGAACCGCTCGAGGAAACGACAACTCGGCCACCCAGTGTTAGAATCAATGATCGCATGGGGACGCAAAGTGGCGGGGTCGTGACGTGCCCCCGGCTTTCATCCAGCGGCAGCCAAAGACCGGCCGATCTTGTCGCCCATTGCTTTTCGAGTTCGGCGGCGAACGCCGCCCGGGTGGCGTAACTAAGCGAGGAATGCGGCCGCGCGCTGAGCTCGGAAACGAAGTAGCCGCGTTCGTCTGTGAATTAAACAGCCAGCTCGCGCGGGGACAGCTCGGACTGTTGGAGCGTCTGGCCGATGATCGCGGCCGGGATCTTGTCGGGATGCGTTCCACACCCTGCTTGGTCGCGCCGGTGGCCCCCCCATCATACCCTCAAAATCTGGGCCATATGTGCTGACGGGGTTGCTCTACCTCAACCAAAACCGCCTAAGACGATTTCGGGATCGGTGGGTGGGAATGGGCACGCGCGTGATGCGACAGGGGTATTGGCGCCATTGCTAAGGGGATGTTGGACGCCTCTGGGCAACATTCCGCTCGACGGGGACCTCGCCGACGGGACGACGTTGACAACCCTTCAAGAAGAGCTGCCGCCACACGAGCGTGCGGCGCTCGGCACCTATGCCTTGCTCCACTGGCTAAAATCGAAGTTTTATTACCGTGAGCCGATCGGCGACGGGCAAGCGGTTGCAGCCACGGTCGGCGAGCCGATCGAACAGACCCTCGTCTACGAAGCGAACCTCGCTCTGGCTTAGGCCAAGGCTAGAACGACTGCAGCCTTATCAACTCAGGCGGAGGTGAGGATGCTCATCGACCGGATGGAGCAGGTCGTTTTGGAACTCCACATGATCTACGCGAACGGGACTCGGCGCTGATGCATCGCCGCAGGGACAGGGCATTAAGCGACAATTGGCAATTATGGGCGAGAGCCTTTCAGGCTCCGCAGCGGACCAGCGCCATAGCCCAACCTGAGTGAAGCACCCATGTCAAGCGATTGAGCAACCTACAAAATCGCGCACAATTTAACGTTTTTGCGACAAGATTGTTCCGCAAGCCGTCCGCTCAGCGCCACGGCTCGCCGACGTGCAATTGACGGTCTGGCGAACGACAGAAAAGATGGCAACAAATCGTTGGAAGTGATCGTCGCAGAAAATCATTACTCGCTCATTAACCATTATTGAGCGTCAATCCTTATCCAATTTCTCTGTAACGCTCTTCACTATAACGGTGAGGTGGAATTCGTTGTGTCTATGTCCAGCAAAACCTTCAGTGCCTTAGCTTGTATTTTGATCACAGCAGGTTGTGGTGGCGGTTCCGCGTCGACAAGTTCCGGCGTTGGCGATCTTTTGGGCATCGCGCCTGCGCCCGCTCCGACGCCAACGCCCTCGCCGAGCCCCGCCCCGGCGCCTGCGCCAACCTCATCGACTGCCGGATACGTGCTCACCAAGACTATCGCGGGTGCCGAAGATTTGCTCGCGAGCTTCGACGTTCTGCTTGGCCTGCAGGCGTCTTGGGGCACCGGGGCAATTCCCGGCATCTACAACGCCGACGAGGGCGCATTCCGGTTCATCTGCGGTGGCGACGGCGCACTGGCGAAAGACGATCCCGTGGCTTTCTTTAACCGCCCGGGTGCCTCGCACCTGCATCAGGTCTGGGGCAACGCAGAATTCGACGCGACCACAACGCCGGTCGATCTCGCCAGCAACGCAGCCACCAACTGCAATGCCACCCCATACTCGCTGAACCGCTCATCCTATTGGATGCCGGCGCTGATCCATGAGGGCGGCGACGTCATCAAGCCCGACTCCGTGCTGGTCTATTACAAGCGCAAGACGGCATCGTCCGCCTATTGCAACCCCGCCAGCCCGCAGTTCATCGGCACCTGCGTCGGCATTCCGTCGCAAATCCGCTTCATTTTCGGCTGGGACGCCAGTAAACCGACCGCCGCGGTTCAGGGCGCTTCGTGGATCTGCTCTCCCGGCGACGGGAAGCAATATCCCAATTTAGACGAGCTCTTCAACTCGGCAGGCTGCGGCGTCGGCTCTTCAATTTATGCCAACACCGTGGCCCCCCACTGCTGGGACGGCAAGTATCTCGACAGCCCGGACCACCGCAGCCACATGGCCTACGGCAGCTATGGGACGACTGGCACCTACAAATGCCCCTCCACTCACCCTTATCTGATTCCTCAGGAAGAAAACAAGGCGCAATACATGGTGACCGCCGACATGATCGGCACGCGCTCCGACGGCTCCAAATATTCGCGTGTGCGATTGGCAAGCGACGCGATGCTGCCCGGTGCGAAACCAGGCGCAACTCTTCATGCGGACTACATGGAAGCTTGGGTCAGCTCGGCCAAAACGATGTGGATGGACAATTGCATCGATAAGGCACTCAATTGCTCTGGCGGCGACCTGGGCAACGGCAAGCAGCTCATCGGTGCGGCGCAGCCATCCTACGGATGGCGCAATCCTCAAGCGCGCGTCAGCTGGATGCCAAACTAACGGCGATGACGGGCGTGCGCGCCATGACTCAATGCTATGCAGTTGGTTTCATTCCGGGAGAAAATGTGCCCGAGGATGGCAGCTAGAATGGGGATGAAGAAGCCTGGAACTTTCTCGGCAACGACCGCCCTTCGCGTTTGAAGCGCGGCGATCCCTAGGCCGCTTTCAGGACTTACTCGTTAAAATCGGACGATGTGATGCGGGCGCAAAGCGGCCATCGACCGACTGCCTCCAAATAGCATGGAAGCGCAAAACGGAGTCCCTAAAAAGGCATCGAACCAATACCTTATTGGCTTTTTGCGGGCCCTTTGCGGACCTTTTGAAAAAGCCTCACCGCTCAAGCAATTGTAGTATCACAGCGAAAGAGGTTAGATTGGATGCCTCTTCTGGCACCAAATTGCCGCTCTGAATTGTTTCTCTTCCGCCGATCGCAGGACGCCTGCGCCCGACGCGGCGCGGGTAATCGCTTCTTTTGCGGGAACGCGGCACCGCATGTAGCGCTCGGTGACCATGAACCGCCCCCTCTACCCACTTGCTGTTGCTGTAGCGCTTGCGCTCTGCGCCTGCTCCTCGCCCTCGGAAACCAAATTCGATACTGAGCCGGAGCAAAGTGCCGCCGCGACCGCGACCGCGGACGACGGCGCGGCGTCCAAGGTCGCGGGCGCATCGCCGCCCGTCCCTGTCACACCCTCCGGGCGCTTTGACGGCAAGGTGCTGGCGCTCGAGGGGCTGGACGGCCTGATCATCGGCCAATCGGTCCCGCCCGGCAGCCGCTTCGCTGAGCGCGGAGCGCAAACCAGCGAAACCTGTCGCACCGTCAGTTCGCCCGATTACCCGGGCGTCTATGCCATAACCGATGAAACCCAGGTTCGCCGGATTACCGTCGGCCAGCGTTCAAACGTCAAGCTGCGCGAGGGCATCGGAGTGGGTTCGACCGAGGCGGAGGTCGCAGAGCATTTTCCTGGCTTCCGCTCGACCGCGCATAAGTATGCCGCCGCCCCCGCAAAATACCTCACCCAACCGGGCAACGACCCCAGGCTGCGGTTCGAGATCGGCGAAGACGGCCGCGTCAAGCTGATCCATGTGGGTCTGATGCCCGAGCTTGCCTATGTGGAGGGCTGCGCCTGAGCTCCCGGCCGGCCTCGCCGGTCGAGAAACAGGCCCACCACCATGGCCAAAAGCGCCGGCACTCCCCAGAATCCGGCGAATATCCGCAGGGTATCGGCGTATTCGGGCCCCGCCAGCACAGCCGCCGTGCCGCAAGTGACCCCGGCAAGGTGCAGCCCGGCAAACCATGTAGGCCAGTAACGGGGGGAACGCAGCGCGATACGGACAATCGCCGCCAATAGGATGAGATCGACCAGCAAGACGGTCGGCGCGACCCGCGAGCCTGTAACCAGGGTCGTAGCGGCCAGCGTGCCAAGCAGGGCCGCCACGATCCACGCGGCGGCCTGCTTGTCGAGGCGATCTCCTGCCAGCCAGCCGTATCCCACCGACAGGATCAGGAACACGGTGTTGGCGAGCAGGAATATCGTCACGCGATGACCGGCTGCGGTTCGATCAATCCCGTGGTCAGGCCGCCGGGGCACTCGAACGCCGTTTCCCGCAGCGTGCTGGCGCGCTGCACCTTGATCAACTCGCGCGTTGCCGACGCGATATGCTCACGTCCTTCGATCAAGGCGGTGAGGCCGGCGGCCACTTGCGCCAGCGCCGGCTGCCCCGCGGTCACCGGCAGCTCGGCAGCGTTGCTAACCTCGACGATGCTGGCACACAGCCGCGAATACGACATCACGGCCTGGTCGATGGCCCCGACCGAGGATTGGGTGTCGCTCGCGACGACCTTGGCGGCGGTTTCCTGAATGCGATGCATGGTTTCCAACTCCTGACATACCGCGAATGCGGTGACACGCCAGATGAGGCAGTCACTTGAGATCGAACACTTCGATTGCCCCCAAAACCAACACAGTAGCCGAAGTCAGGGCGATCAGCGACAATGCCGCGATCGTTAGAATCTGAGTCAGGCGCCGACGGACGGATCCCGTGTTCGGGCGCCCTCCGAGAGGCGGAAGCAGCGGAACGGTGGAGGCGCCGACTTGATCGGTTTTGGTCCGATCCGGATGAAGAAGCTGCGCCGCATGCCAACGATTTTTCGCATTGAGCTTCGTTATGGCCACGTGAATGTGGTTATCGACCGTAGAAGGCGAAATCCCCAGCAGGCGACCGATTTCCTTTGAGCTCATTCCTGCGCCGGCACGGACCAGGCAATCGTACTGCCGCTCGCTCAGGTCGGCAATTCTGACCTGGTCGCCGCCTTCGGTGGGGATTCGGTCATGTCCGTCGCTGCTCACCATCATATGCTAACCCGCTCCAACGCGGTTGCCAGTCGAAAATTAGTTTTCGACCTGCAGAGCCCTATTTCCTGAACTGCACGCCAATCCAGATCGTGCGCGGCGCGCCGAGATCGATCGAGCCGCCGTGGTTGCGGGTCACGATCCGGGCATCGGTCAGGTTTTCAGCGCGCAGCACCAATGACAGGCGGCGATGAAGTTGCAGCCTGGCGAAGCCGTTGAACGTGGTTGCGGGCGGAAGACGATCGGTTTCCAGGTCGTCCTCAAACTGCGCGCCCGTGTGGCGTATCGTCAGCGCAAGTTCCGACCGCGCGGCGGGCTGCCAGGCAAGCGTCGCGCTCGCTGCGATGGCCGGGGTCTGCGCTGGTCGCTTGCCGTCAAGCGCGGCCGCCGCCCCGCTGGCCTGCGCCGTCGAGTCGGTCAGCGCCAGCGAGCCTTCGAGGCTGAATGGGCCCGACGCTGCGCGAGCGCTCGCCTCGATCCCGCGCGCCCGGATCGCGTCGATGTTGCGCCGCTGGCGCAAGTTCGTCCCGATGGTGACGTTGGCAATCGCATCCTCGACCCGATTTTCGAACGCGGTCAGCGAGAATGCGGCGCGCTCGGAGGCGGCAAGATCGATTCCCGCTTCGAACCCTAACAGCCGCTCGTTCTCGAGCCCTGGGTTGGCGCGGGTGGTCACGGGGAACACGACGAAGGGACGGTAGAGCTCGTTGAGGGTGGGCAGTCGCAGCCCGGAGTACGCCGCCGTTCGCAGCGACCAACCGTCGCCTAACCGTAGCAGTGAGCCCCCGCGGAGCGATCCTGCCCAACCCGTTCTGAAAGGAATGCGCTCGCTCGTGACGACCCGGCCATCGGGGGCTGCAGCCGTGAAGAACCCGTCGCGGATCGTGAAGCGGTCGGCGCGCAACCCCGCCGTCAGCGTCAGCGCGCCGATCGTCCAGTCATCCTCCACGAACAGGCCAAGATCGCTGTTAACCCCTCCCGCGCTGCGCCGCTCGGTCACCTGGCCGAGACTTGGGCCGGCCGCCGTGCTGAGCGCCTCCTCGAACAACCGCCCCGCCGAGCGGCGGTAGTCGGCGCCCAGCCGCAGGACATGGCCGCTACCCATCGGTGGCCGCAGTTCGAACTTGCCTCCCAGTCCCGTCGAGGGGGTGGCCCGCTGGTTCAGCGTGGGCACAAAGCGGGTTGCGCTCACCACCACCGTGGCGAAGTCGCGCGCCTGGACATAGGCCAGCGCTTCCCACTGCCAGCGCCCACGCCCAATCAAGCGGAGGCTCGCGTCCTGCCCTTCGGACAGGCTGTCGGCGCCGATGAAACGCAGAGTGCGCGTGTCACGCCAGGCGAGCACGCGCGCCTGCAGCTCGATCGCGTCCGATAAGGGCGCGACCCCGCGCAGCCCCGCCGACCAGCTGTCGAAGCGTGTCGGAACGCTCGCGGCGCCCCGCTGATCTTCCGGCGTAGTCCAGAAGCCGCGTCCGCGGTCCCAGCGCGCGGTGGCCACGACGAAACCGGCGCCGACTTTCGGCGCCAGTGTGGCGGAGAGTTCGCTTTCCTCCCGATCGTTGAACAGCGCGGAACCGCTCACCGCGCCCAACGCGCCGGCGTCGGCACTGGTGAGCTCGATCGTCCCGGCAAGCGCGCCTGCCCCGAAGGGCCCCGAACCTCCCCCCCGAGTCACGCGCGCCGAGGCGAGCCGTTCGGGGGCCAGCGCACCCAGTGGGATGTACCCAAAGAACGGGTCCGCCATCGGCACGCCGTCGAGCAGTACCAGCGCCCGGCTGGTCGCATTGCCGCCCAAGGCACGCAGCGTCACGCCTTGCGCGCTGGGGTTGGCCGAGCGACTGTCGGAGCGGCGGAACTGCTGGAACCCGGCAACGCCGGCGAGCGCATCCTCGATCCGGCCGGAGGCGGCCCGGTTCAGCGCGCCGCGGTCCAATTCGATGGTGGAATAGGCAGGCATCGCCGGCGTGTCGGCGAGCCCTCGGCCAGTCACCACGATCGCCTCAGGATCCGTGACATCCTGCGCAGCCGCGGGCGCTGCTAATACCGCGACCAGCGTGACCGATAGGACGCGCGTTTTCATCGTCGCCTCTCGGACACTGCGCGGGCGGCGGAAACCACAGAAAAACGAGTCACGCGTTGAAATAGCATCGCCGCGAGCGCTGAACGAACCCGTAGGGGTTCGCAAGCGCGACCGGGCGGTGGAAAGGAAAGGATATGAAATGGTGCTGCTGGGGAGGATTGAACTCCCGGCCTCACCCTTACCAAGGGTGCGCTCTACCACTGAGCTACAGCAGCACGGAAAGCCCGCGCGAAGGTGGCGGGCCCAGACGCCGATAACGGGCGCGGCCTATTGTCGCCGCAGGGGTGAAAGTCAAGCGCGGAGCTTGAGCGAGCGAGCCGATCGCGGCAGGGACAAAGGATGGGTGACGACACTGCCGCCAAAACGACCCGCGAAGAGCGGCTCGCCGCCAAGCTGCGCGAGAACCTGCGGCGGCGCAAGGCGCAGGCGCGGGCCCAGAGCGGTGTGACTGGGCACACGCCTGCCCTTCCCAAAGCCGGGGAGGATGGCTAACGGCGGGTGCTCCCGACGCAAGTCGCATCCGGAGCGCGCATGCCCAAACTCATCCTCGTACGCCACGGCCAGAGCGAATGGAACCTCGCCAACCGCTTCACCGGTTGGTGGGACGTGGCGCTGACCGCGCAAGGCATCGCCGAGGCGGAAGCAGCGGGCCACCTGCTCCACGAGAAGGGCGTGCTGCCCACCGTCGCTTTCACCAGCCTCCAGACCCGCGCGATCAAGACGCTGCACCTCGCGCTGGAAGCTTGCGACCGGCTGTGGATTCCGGAAACCAAGGACTGGCGCCTTAACGAGCGGCATTACGGCGGGCTGACCGGCCTCAACAAGCAACAGACGCGCGAGAAGCACGGCGACGAGCAGGTGCATATCTGGCGCCGCAGCTTCGACGTGCCGCCGCCCGATCTGGCGCCGGGCAGCGAATTCGACCTCTCGCAAGACGCGCGCTACGCCGGCATCGCGGTGCCGCGGACCGAGAGCTTGAAGCTCACCATCGAGCGCGTGCTGCCCTATTGGGAGAGCACGATCCTTCCTCAACTTTCGGCGGGCGAGACGGTCATCGTGTCGGCACACGGCAACAGCCTGCGGGCGCTGGTCAAGCACCTGTCCGGCATCTCGGACGCCGACATCACGGGGCTGGAAATCCCGACCGGTCAGCCGATCATCTACGAGTTCGGCGACAACCTGCGCCCTGCGCGGGAGCGTTACTACCTCAAGGACGCCTGACATGAGTGGTGGGGGGGAAGCCAGAGTCGCGATTGTCATGGGCAGCCAGTCCGACTGGCCGACCATGCGCCGCGCCGCCGAGATGCTCGACACGCTGGGCGTGGCGCATGAGGCCCGCGTGGTCTCCGCGCATCGCACGCCCGAGCGCATGGTCGCCTTCGCGAAAGGCGCGGCGGCGGAGGGATTCAGCGTCATC
>SXGU01191792.1_pt1 | contig 57414 bp, 66 predicted proteins | sample 3174531 | NCBI WGS metagenome assembly SXGU01 (sample SAMN11356863, study PRJNA531348) | freshwater metagenome | isolation source: freshwater sample F1-140 | place: China: Fuxian Lake, Yuxi | collected 2017-12-25 | reverse complement strand
TTCAACATTAGCACTTAAACAGCTTGTTCCTTCAGTTACTTGATTACCAGTATTTCTAAGAAGAGGCATAATAAAAGCAGCAATAATACCAACAGCAACAATAACTAATAATATAATCAAAACATTTGTAATAACATCACTCAATGCTTTCTTATTCATTGTATTTGTATTTTTTGCCATTTTATTTAATTACACTGTACAGGTTGTGATGCCTGACATGTTATTGATTTTCCACTTGAACTCTTTATTACAGCAGCAACACTAAATTGTTTAGGTTTACCACCAAAGTCAACACCATTTTTAGCAACTGTTGCAAGAGAAGTAACTGAATCGCCATCAGCACTTGTTGAACTTCCATCTTCTTTTCCAAGAACCATTTTAACACCAATCAATTCTTGATCTCCACTAACCCACTTGTATGTAACATTAGCAGTATTATCAGTCATACTATTCTTAACACAAGTAACAGGAGCTAAATCAATTTGAAAACATCCAGCTTGTTCTGTACTTTCAGCACCTTTTTGAATTGTAGGTTTCAAAGCAGCCCACAATATACCTATAGCAGCGATGACAAGAACTATAACTAAAACATTTGTAATAACATCACTAAGACCTTTTTTATTAGCACCAAATCCTCTTTTCATAATCTGTTTACATAAATAGAGTATTTAAATCTTTTGCAAAAATTGCAAAAGATTGACATTTATCATATGTTAATAACCATATTATAATTTTGAAAATCAATCATCAAAAACAAATACAAGCAATATTATCTTGTAAGATAACGATATTCTATCCGCTAGTTTATTATTCTAATCCTCATTTATGTGCAAACCAGAATTCATAAGTCAATTCTTTCCCAACTTTCTTTATGTTATCCAGTCTCGCAAAACCATATCTTTCAAATTGAATTAAATCATCTACACTCAATTCTTCAATTCCCTCATCGGCAAATCCGCTCTTCCAAAGAGCATTAGGCATCAACACCTTAACTTTAACATGATTGCCTACCCAGTTTATTTTTTGTATATTTTTATTTTGAATTGAAGTAAATTTAGATTTTTTATTTGATAAATCAATATTATACAAATGCAATAATCTTACTTCATTTCCCTTATATTTATCATAATCTTCTTTGCTTATGAAAATGCTTTTTCCTATCTTTAGTTCTCTGGTGTCTTCAGGTGTATCGGGATGCCTTGGCAGTTCAATTGATTTAATGGCAGGTTTATTTTCTATTTCAATTTCAACAGGATTTTCAACAAAAGAGTATCTTGCTACTTTCTCATCTATAATTTTTCTATTAATAGCCGCAATAGCATCAAAATCTAAATTGATAGGATGCTTTGAAAGACCAATCTGCTTAACTAACTCATAAAAAGATTCTTTTACAATTCCTCTTCTCTTTAATGCTTTCAGAGTAATTAAACGAGGATCATCCCAACCCATATACTCTCCAGATTCAATCATTTCTCTTAACTCTCTCCCTTTAGTAGTAAACTCCATCACATTGAATCTTCCATACTGAATAATTTTCTGTTTATTTAATTGAAGTAAATCTTTCAAATAATCTTGCAACTCAACCCTCATATCAAATTCATTGCTTCTCAAAATAAGAGTAACTCCCATCAAACTGTCTTCAATAGGGTTATAAAAGTCATACATAGGCCAGACATGATATTTATGACCCTGCCTATAATGTTGAGCTTTCATAATTCTAAACAATACTGAGTCTCTCATTACATGATTATTACTCTTCATATCGCCCTTGATTCTGAGAACGGCTTCACCTTCCTTATATTTTCCTTCAAGAAGATTTTTCCATTCTTTCAAATTATCTTTAATTTTTTTGCTTCTACACTCACATTCTTTACCATTATGTCTTAAATCCTGCATCTTTTCTCTATCACAAAAACAGATATATGCCTTATCGATGTTAATCAACTTCTCAGCATAACTATACAATATTTCCATATCGTCAGAAACAAATCTTATTTCATCAGGTTTAATTCCCAGATATTCTATTATATCTTCTTTCATATTATCAACATATTCTTGAGATACTTTTTCAGGATTTGTGTCTTCAAATCTCAAAAGACATTTTCCATTATTTTTCTCAGCATAAATATAATTAAGAATAAAAGTTAAAGCATGTCCAAGATGATTATATTTACTAGGTTCTGGAGCAAGTCTCGTTACAACTTCTTTCAAACCAGAGACATCAATTTCAGGAAGATCTTTCTCTTTCTCTTCCCTTTCTTTAGCATATTTCTTGTAATTTTCAAGTTCTTTTTCTCTTTCGCTAGGCTTCAGTTTATTTATCTGTTTAGCTATTTTTTCTATTTCAGGCATAATATTTTTTATGTCTTTTTTATCAAGTCCATGCTGAAAAAGCTTAGGTAATATCCTTCCAGCATCTGCTTTACCAAATTCAACTGCATTTTTCAGTGCATAAGCCCTTATTTCATTCGAAAAGTCTTTCATATCATCAGCATATAAATCAATTATTTAAATCATTACATTTTAAACACAATCTACTTACCTATATTCATTTTATCAATTTTCTCAATTAGTCTTTCAAGTTTATACTCTAAATCCTCTATTTTTAGCTTTAAAGCTTTAACATTTTCATCCGAGGAAGAAACAGAAGCATCTGAATAAATACTGCCAGAATTAGAAACCGCACTTCCACTAGTTAAACTACTAAGTAAATCAAAAGGGTTTGTACTAGGTGAAGAAGGAACATTATTAGCAGAAGAATTAGCACTCACAGAATTATAATCAACAAAACCAGAATTTGAATTCTCATTCTTCACTTCTTGGTTACTTTCTTTCAAAAGGCCCCTCTTTTTTAAAAGAGTATAATCAACATAATCTTCATTACCAAAAACACCCATATAAAATACAAAGAATTCTTTTATTTAAACCTGCTCATCAACCAAATAGCTTATTAAAAAAGTCAATTATCTTTTGTATAAATCCTTGATCGGCACATTTATTATTCAAACAAATATTTGAAGAACATTCAAAACTGTTATTACAAACAGCATTAGATTCTTTCAAGGAATCAAATGTTCCTTGAGGTACACAATATTTAGTATCTGTTTTATACCCTATAGGATAGCAAATTTTATCTAACAAACACCCAGAATAACAATTCTGAGCAAAGCTTAATTCTTTACCTTTATCTTGGCTATTTTGGTTGGTACTGCCATTAACTAATGGGTTAGAGTTACCATTTGATATCCCTAATACCCTAAAGTCAGAGCTACAATATAACTGAGGAGTTTCAGGAATCATAACAACACTTAGACTTGGGTCAACGCATAATGTCTTACCACAACCAAAACAACCATATTCTCCTTCAGCAATTTTACCTAGACTAATACCATCATTAAGATAATTCGAAGCATTTTTATCATTATCAATTATAATTTCATCTTTTGGAGAAATATATGTTTTTGCAGAACTTCCATCGCTAAAGTAAACAGTTAGATATCCTCCCTGAAAACTCGCACCAGATTGAGTATATAAAATAAAATTATGTTTACCTGAAGGATAAACTGCAAACAAATCAGAATAACCTTTAGTAATAAATTTCGCTTGAGCAACATCATATACTACGACTGGATAAAGTAGTTTCTGTAAATCATGAGTATCATCACTGGAAGACCAAGCCTCTCCTTGAACATTATGAACTAATGTGAATGCAATTATTTTCTTCTCGGAAGTTAAATTTACACTCACATTAAAGCTAAAGTCTGGAGAGTATCCATCACCATACTTAGAACTAGGTCCAAATTGGTACCATCTTCCAGAATAATCATCTCCAAAATTAAGATAACTTGCTTGAAGAGTAGCATCGCTAGTTGAAGAGGATAAATACGATTTGGAACAAATAGAAAACTGATAACCTAATCTACCTATTTCATCACCAGTTACTTTCGCAGAAACCCCTTCTTTAGAAGATATTAGATTTTCTAAGTACAATTTATATGCTGGGCAACTTGAAAAACTATTAACATAATCATGAGAGATAGAAATGTTAGAAGTCCATAAATCTAAAAGTAAATTAAGATCAGCAGCACTAACTCGCCCATCACAATTAAAATCATCACTAGGTACGGTGCAAGTAATTTCTTGAGGAGTAGGTAATGAGGTTTGCGCAGAAGCAAATGAAACGCAAATTAGGAGAGAGGTAAAGATCAAAAATAACTTATTCATAAGGAATTAATTATTAAATTATATATAAACTTACCTCTTCCCCTCAAATTTATCGAGCAAATAACTTTAAATAAACCTTTTACCTGAATTTAAAATGGCTAAAGAGGAGGTGAATTTGCATAATTTGATTGCTGCAATAGTTCCAGAGCCTTTCTGTAAATTAACAAAAAGAGCAAAGGTAGAGAAGATTGTAAAAGAAGGCCTAGCTAATAAAAATAAAAAAGTTTATATTGAAGCTTCAAAAGAGGCAGAACCGATGGATTACACATTTTTTGATTTTACATCTCAGGCTTATCACAATCCTTCAGATTTAAAATTATTTGAAAGACCTATAGAGAAACATATTTTAGAATATGATTCATTTGGAGAAGGCCTTGAACCGATATATTTCTGGATACTTGATAAGTTAGAAGTAGATGAGGGAGTAAAAGTTGAGAGATTGATAGATACTTTTCAATCATCTGCTGGTTCAGGTCATTTTTCCGAGATGGGTTTTAAAGCTGCAAGAATGCAGGAAGAGGGAATGAAAATGTTAGGGGCTGCAAATCAATTAGTAAAAACAATTCTTAGCATAATATACGATTTAAAAGATTTTAAGTTAAGATTAAAAATATATAAAGAATACCGAGAAAACGACCCCGTGAAAAAAAGAGCTGCACTTTTATCATTAAAGCAAATTTGGATGGATACTGTCGATTTGAAAAGAGGAACAAGCTCTATAAAAGGTATGGCTCAGCAGTTTGATTATGTAACTGTAATAGATGGATTCATGGCAGTTCCTTCTCTTGAAGCTTTAGACAGTATGGATTTAAACGATAGAGTAAAAAGAATTCTTCAGCAGAGAGTTTTAGAATTTTACAACTGGCTTGAAGAGTCAGAAAGAGAATTAACAAAAAGATTTGAGATAGAAAAAGAATATCTTAGAAGCCAGGTAAACACATTGAAAATGTATGCGCGTTGGGCAAAACCTTATTTAAAAGCTGCAAGAGATTTAACTCAAAATGAAAAAAATTATTCTTCACTAGTAAAATCTTTCAACACTACGATGACTGAAGTTACTCTTCTTGGTAAATCTGTATATAAACCAGATGATGATATATCTGATGGAAATATACCAGCTTTATTCAAAAAGATAAATGAAAAAAATTTCAACCAAGTTATAATAATTGAGTTTACATTCAGGGGGGCTCCAGAAAAAGCAGGACAAGGCTATGGTTTTAGAGGAATGGCAAAGATAGTTTTTACAAGTTATGTTTTAACAGATGAGGAAATAGAAGCTCTTAAAATGAGCATGGATGAAGATGATTTAGATGATATAATGAAGTATGTTTTGGGAGCGACAGATGAAAGTTTAGCTAAATTAGCTAAAGATTTAGATGAATTTCTTAATGATAAACCCTTCGATGTGATCTCTGAAAAGAAGTCAGATGATTCAAATCCTTTTTCAGCATTATTCTCTGTTTTTATACCTGAAAAAAAACCAGAAAAAAAAGATAAGAAGAAAGATATATTTGATAATTTAGATAAGTTCAAATTTTCAAAGTATGAGAAGATTATGAGAAATCAGGCAATAATCTTAGCAAGAAGAAGATGCTGGAGAGTCTATGATTTATACAAGAAAACACACGGAATGCCTAGTCTGCCGAATTATACTTAATACCCTTTCAGTTACCTATAAATATCTCCTATTCTTCTATATAACATGGTAGAAAAGATGAAAATAAAGATTATTGAACCTAAGATAAAAGAAATAAAAACTGAAAGCAAAAAAGTAGAAATCTCAGAGCTTGAGCAGGAAGTTTCAGATGAATCAATCCTTTCTCAAATGCCTAGAGGTAATTTGAATACTTCCCTTCCAATCAACTTAAGAGGACAAGAATTAGATCAAGGATTAGAATTATCAACACCGCAGTCAAGAAATGAATTCAATAATTCATTTTCGCAAACTTCTTATGCTGGTAATCAACCTACACAAGCATCTTTAGAAGCAAAATATCAAGTTAGTTCTCTAGCCGAGCAGAGAATACAAACTTCAATAAATATTGCGAGAGAAAGAGAAAATATTAGGACACAATCAAATTTTGATAATCCAGACATTCGTCAATTTGGAGCAAATCAATCAGGCGATGACTACCATTCAAAAATATCTATCAGCGACGTTTCAGTAAAAAGAAGAAACCATTGGGAAGGCGGTTAATTTCCCATTTTCCCAGAACAATGTAAAAATATTTTAATTATCCATAATTCTCTATTAATGTTGTTGTATAAGATAACAAAGTCTCGCTATTTTTAATATATCCTCATCAATATACTTTTCTATCAAATATTGAATTATTCTTATCAAGAACATAATTTGTCTTTTGTGACCTTATGAATATTGTAAATAATATAGCTAATATTATTACCACAATTAATATTAGGAAACCCACGACATAATTAATAATATTACTATTTTCATTTTTAGAAGCCTTCTTTTTAAGATTATTACTTTGTTGATTTATAGTTTGATTAGTATTAGTCCTTACAGTGCTATTATTATTAGTCCTTACAGTGCTATTATTATTTATTACTGTATTATTACCACTTCCAGAATTAAAACTATTCCCACCATTATTATTAGATCCAGAACCGCCGCAGGCACCACAATCCGTTCTACAAGATGAACAGCTTTCTCCTTCAGAACATAAATCATCTCCACAGAATAATCTATCTTCTATAACTCCTGAATGTTCTAATCCAGAAACTTCAAAAGTATTTCCAGTTAAAGTACAATTATAGTCTCCAACTTTTCCTGGACATTTAACTTTAAAGCAATTTGATAATATCTCATTTTTATTTCTTAAATTAGATTCATCTCTTATACAAACAGCATTTGAATTGGAATTTTTCCTTTCAAAAATTAGAGTTTTAGTCTGGCCAGCCAAGCTTAAATTTCTAACTATAATAAACTGCTTTGTCTCTGATAGATTACTTCTTAATATATCAATATTATCAAGAATAGAGTTATCTAATATGGAAGGTATACGCATTATCAATTGACCACCAGAATCTCTAATATTCTTTTTATTTGATTCAGAACCAATACTCAAATCATTTCTCTTAAGATTATTCTTTCTAATACTACACGTGCTTTCATTTGTATAGTTAGTTCCTAGAGAATTACATTTATTTTTATATCCAGTAACTACTGAGTCATTGACTGAGTCACACGCCAATGTAGATTCAGGTTCGCATACTCTTACACAAGTTTGATTTAATGCAGGACTTCCAAGAACACAACTTGTTGGAGTACTATTAACAATCGTTCTTATTTGAGTATTATTCGAATAACAAATGCCCCAATTGCTATATGTAAAATTAGTACAAATTGCTTTACATTCATCGCCTACTCTAACAAATCCAGAGCCACATACAAGATTGATAGTTCTATTAAACTCTAAAGCAGGATTATAGTTATCATTTCCATTCTGTTTAGCAGTTACTACAATTGCACCAGAACCAGTAATATTTAATCTTACTCCAGATAAGTTAGCAGGACCACTAGTAATATTAAAACTGACTAACAAACCAGAACTGGAACTAGCATTCAAATCAAACTCTTCACTTAGATTTTTATCACTAATTTGATTAAAAGTTATTGTCTGGTTTGCTTTAGATATTACTAATAAACTAATATTAGAACCTTCATGAATACTGTCATTTATAGTAATATTTACGAGATAAATTGAAGCATTTGTAGGAGGAATAATCGAATCATTATAAGTAATAGTCACATTCAATCCACTAGGGATTGTTAGGTAATGCGCATTTTTAGGCGTAGCGTTGTAAACTTCAAATAGAGTGCTATTAATGATAACCTGCCCAGGGATCTTACCAACAGACAACCTTACATCTTTATTATCTAAATTATAATTTATAAGAAAGTAACCTAATATAATTATCGCACTAATTAAAATAATTAAATATACTAAACTCAAATTCTGCCTCTTTTTCATCATACAAAGCATCAAAAATACTTTATATAATTATCTAGCTAATCATCTTAAGGAAAAAACAAAAGAGTTTAAATAAACTCTACTACTATATAATAATACAAATGCAGAAACTTATAGCTATTAAAAAGGAGGTTGAACTTCAAGGAAACTTGGTTCCTTAAGAATGGGGGCAGATCATAGTTTTTACAGAGGAGGAGATTACGGTTTTGAGCCTGGGCCAGAGAATTCTCCATTAGGATTTAATTACGGAAATAGAATTGAAGCAGGAAGCATTGGTATAGCTGTAGACTCGAGAACAGCCAATCAATTAAAAGCAGTCTCAGATAAATTAAGTTCAGGCACTAAAGTCATAGAAGTTCAGGGTGTTGACGCGAACATGATAGATGCAATTCCTCAACAGCAGTTTAAAGAAATAGCAAGATTGAAAAAACTTGTAGGAGCAGAAGTAACTTTCCACGGACCCTTAGTAGAACCAACAGGAATTGGAAGAGAAGGCTGGGATGAAGGAAAAAGAGAATCAGCAGAAAGACAGCTTCTAAGTGCAGTAAGAAGAGGACATGACTTAGATGAAAAAGGAAATTTAGTAATAACTTTCCACTCTTCAACTTTACCTGAAATGGAAAATAAAGTAATGACAACTGAAAATGGAAAGAAAGTACAAAAAGTAACTGATTTTTACGTCATTGATGAAAAAACACACAACATTCAAAAAAAAGAAATAAATCCTAACTATTTATTAAATGAAAAAGGAGATCCAAAATTAGAATTAGATAGAATGAACAAAGAAAACTGGACTAGACTTCTTTCGCATACTGCTTTCAATGTACATCATGTGGAAAGAGCAGTAGATGCAGCAAGTAGTTTAGCTAAGCAAAGTGGAGAGTTGTTTGGTGCAGAGAAAACCACCGAAGGTGTTTTTGAGATGTATAAAATGCTTCAAACTGAAGAAGGAAGAAAGAAGCTTGAGAAAGATCTAAAGCCAGAGCAAATAAACTACATAAAAAATTTATCTGGAGAGATAAATTTCGGAGAAGTTTATTTAAGAGATTCATACAATGAAATACAGAATCTTTTTGATAATGCTTGGATATCTGCAGAAAGAAACAAAAATGAAAATGACTTGCAAAAACTTAAAGATTTAAGAAGGGAATTGCTTCCAAAGATAAAATCTGGAGCTTTTCTAGATCCTGCAAATATGGCTGAATCTGCAGAATTATTATCAAAAGGAGTGCAGGTTATGACTTCCTTAGACAAAAGTCCACAGATTTTAAGACCTTTAAATGAATTTGCCCTTGAAAAAGCCTCAGAAACATATGGTAATGTAGCTTATAAAGCTTACAAAGAATTTGGTAATTCTGCTCCAATAATAAGTATTGAAAATCCTCCTGCAGGCGGCACAGGTATAAGCAGAGCAGAAGATTTGAGAGATTTAGTCGAGGCATCAAGAGATAGATTTGTAAAAAATGCTAAAAGAGATGGTATGTCTGAAGATGAAGCAAAAAGAGAAGCGGAAAAACTTCTCGGAGCTACCTGGGACGTAGGCCACATAAACATGATTAGAAAAGCTGGATACACTAAAGAAGATGTTATAAAAGAAACAGCTAAAATAGCTCCATTTGTAAAACACGTTCACTTGTCAGATAATTTCGGAATGGAACACACAGAATTGCCAATGGGTATGGGAAATGTTCCAACAAAAGAAATGCTCGATTTAATAACTCAATATAATTCAAAAGTAAAGAAAATTGTTGAAACTGGAGGACCTTGGTATCAATTCTTCCAGAAAACTCCTTTAAGAGAAACATTCGAAGCTTTTGGCTCTCCAGTCTTCCAAGGGCAAGGTTCATATTGGAATACAGCAGCAGCTTCAACAGGTAGTTATTTTGGAGGCTTTGGACAAAATCCAGACATACACCATTCAGTTTATGGTGCAGGTTTCTCCTCACTTCCAACAGAACTTGGCGGTTCTATCCCAGGTCGTGGTGGTAGCAGACTCACCGGAAACCCTATGGAATAAATTTATTCCATAATTTTTATAAAAACAAAGAAAGGAATAATGTAATCGATTTAATTATAATAATATAATCATCGTTGTATAAGATAACGATATCTCTATTAATAATTTCTCTACATTAATAATAAAAGTACTTCATTTAAGATAAACATTTAAATAATAACATATATAATAGGATATAACTGATACATTATATTAAAAGATGGATGATAAAATTGAAAATGTAGATAAGATAGAAGAGGTAGATAGCTTGAAAAGAGTTGAGAATCCTGATAAAACACCTGTAAAACCTAAAATAAAAGTTATAAAAAGAAAGATAAGCAAGAAAATTTCTTTTGAAAACGAAAAAGAAATTGCTATGGAATTTGCAGGAAAAATCCATCAAAAATTTGACAGACTTGTAAAGTCAACAATTTTATTTGGCTCCCAAGCAAAGAACACAGCAGATTCTTCTTCAGACATAGATATAGTTGTTATTATTGACGATTCTTCATTCAATTGGGATTTAGAATTAATTGCATGGTATAGGGAAGAATTATCTAAATTAATCACAGGTTATCAATATAGTAAAGAACTACACATCAATACAGTCCGTTTAACAACTTGGTGGAATGATTTAATGTATGGAGATCCAGTAGTATTAAATATATTAAGATATGGAGAGCCATTAATAGATTCAGGTGGAATATTTATCCCATTAAAAGTTCTTCTTCAAAGAGGAAAAATACGTTCAACCCATGAAGCAGTTTATGCTGCCTTGCAAAGAGCTCCAAGTCATTTAGCAAGAAGTCGTTCTGCAAAACTAGGAAGTATAGAAGGTATTTACTGGACAATTGTAGATTCTGCACAAGCAGCATTGATTATGGCTGGTAAACTTCCTCCAAGCCCAGAGCACATTCCAGGATTCTTAAGAGATACATTCACTTCTACTGGTCTTTTAAAATCAAAATACGTCGACTGGACTAGAGAAATATTCGCACTTCACAAAAACATTACTCACGGTACAATTTCAGACATAAAAGGCGAAGATATCGACGAATGGCAAAGAAGAGCAAATGAATTTCTAAAAATAATGACTGATATTATAGATAATTTAATAGAAACTAAAAAATAAATAAAAAATTATTTCTTCTTATATACATCTTTGAATTCTCTTGATCCAATGCCATAACCTTTTTCTAACTGGTAAAGCATTTGTGGAACTCTTAATGAAACTGGAGTCTTTCCATCCTTCTCAGTTCCAGAACTCTTTGAAAGATCTACAAGATAATCTCCAAGACCCTCAGCGACAAGTTGATTATAATTAGGATTAATAGCTTTCATTTTTCCTTCAATATTTTTCATTTCAATTTGAACACCTTCCTTAATTATCTTATTATCTATTCTAGCTCTGGCAATTGTACTAATCTTAGTAATAGCAGCAGCTGCAGAAGCATAAGCATCAGTATTACCCTTAGCTCTAAATTCGTCAAATGCCTTCTTTCCCTTTTCTTCTCCAGCTCTATCTACAAGTTGTTCTCTAATTTTTGGATCTATATCCTTTCCAGCATCAATTGCTTTGACAAGTGCATTAATACCTTCATATTGGTTATATAATGCAACAAGACCTCCGAATTTTTTATCTTTCTTTGTAAGAAATTCACTAGCATGTCTACTTGCCTCTTCATCACTAGCTAATTTCAAAAGAGAAGGTCTATAACCTTTTGCATCTTTAAGAGCATTAGCTCCATCTTTCTGGAATTGAGTAAGCGCATTTTCATATGCTAATGTAGGAATTCTTTCAAAAGTAGTATTAATAACTGCAGGTCTATCTTGAGGCAAAGTATTAGCTTCAAAATCTGCTTTATCTTTAAATTGTTTAGTATCGAATAAATATTTCAAAGCAACTTCATTTTTCTTTTTATCTGCTTCAATGCTAGTAGAAGGATTTTGCAAACCGCCAGCTATAACTGTAACATTATCTGCTAATTCAACTTCTCTTAATATTCCTTCTAAGCTCATACATTTTAGTTAGAAATAGGCTTTATAAATCTTTCGTATGTAATAACTTATAAGGAGTAACATTAACCAATTATCTATTCAAGTGCTTCTAAAGCAAGCTCTTCATAATTCTTCTCTTTAACAGCAATTATATTATCATCTCCAAATATCTTTTCCATCATATCCGGTCTTTCTTCATGTTCAATAGCTTTGAAGAACTTTCCAAGTGTTTCAGGTTTTTCATAACTATCTTCAGTTAAAACTTCAACACTTTGTTTAAATTCTCTATCTACTAATGCGTCTAAATTTTCAAGAACAAAAGGAGTTTCTTCACTTTTTTGAACTTTATTTTCATCTAAATTATTTTGAATATACAATGGAGATGAAGATAAAATATGCAATCCTTTTTCTCCTATAGCAAATTCAATTTTCTGAGGACAATTAAATATATTTTCTATCTCTTCAGCGTATAAAGCCATTCTTTTAAGAGAATAATTATCAAAGAATTTATTTTCTTCCTTATTTTCTTCTTTTTTAACATTTAATTTTTCAAGATTTCTATCTAATATATATTTATCAGAAATATTATTTCCAGTAAGTGCTTCCACAAGCATTTCTTTAGTATTATCTGGATTTCTGGAATATACTAAAGCATTAGCATTTTCATTAACAGATTTATAGATGGCAATAACTGGGAGACTTTCCTCAAGATTTTCACCATTACATTTTTTCACCCAATCACTTTTTCCAAGAGAGTCTGCATAAACTTCTATAATTTCTTTAATAAGTGAATTGTTATCATTAGCTTCTTTAAAATCTGGCCCACTTAGACTTTTCACATCCACTTTTAATCTTTTATTACTAGCATATATATCTGAGGTATCTAAAAATCCATAAGCTTCTTTAATTTCTTCAACAATGTTTCCTTTAAATTCGCTACTTCTAATAATTTCATTAATTTTTTGAGCAGCATCATTAACCTGCTTTTCATTATTTTTATTCAAATGCATAATTTGTGCTTTTATTCTAGGTTCAATTCCGCTTTCTTTTATAAAATTATAACAAACTTCCTTAGATAAAACAAAACCTGGAGGAACCAATATTTTTTTCTGATAAAGTTTAGAGATATTAACTCCCTCAATTCCAACACTTCTTTCATCAGCTCCAGTTATTTCAGAAAGCCATTTAACACTAACACCATCACCTTTTTCATTCAGCATATATTATAAAGAAAAATCTAATTAATAAAACTTCGCTCTTTAAAGCTTCTCAAATATAATTGTAGTTTTACAAGGCATTTTTGACTTTACAGCAGACAAAGAATCTCTTGCTATTCTTGCAACTTTATCATTTGCACAGCTTATAAAAAATATATCTTGTCCAGGTTTAACCATTGCAGCTCTTCCTATAACTATACCATATGAATGAGTCATACCAGATGACATTCTGTCTGCTCCAGCTCCAGCAGCAGTCTTATTTTCTCTAAGAAAATGGTGTGGATAAACTTTAACAGCTAAATAATATTGAGCAGGAGCTTGTTCATCTAAAGCCTTTGTAAGAAACTGTCTTGCAGCTTCAAGAGCATTATCTCTCATCTGCACTTTTCCTTCAGCAATCATTCTAACAACATAAGTATGTTTTCCTAGTCTGTAATCTTTCTGGTTTCCAATATGATATTTAACAACTTTATTTTGAGGAACTGTCTTTATGTAAGATTTACTTTTATTTCTAGAATTTCTTGTAAAAGGTCTTGCCTTTTTCTGAGAATATGAAGATGCTTTTCTTATAGCCATTTTATTTTACCTCAATCTCATTGGTTATTGCTTGTCCAGGCAATCCAGATTCAAATATCGCTCTAACAAGACCTTTATTTCCATGAGCATCACTTATCTTTCCAGAGATTATCTTGCTACTCGGAGATTTCCAAGAAACAATTTTACCAACAAGCTTCTTTGCTTCATCTCTATTCTTCATTCCCAAATCAATCAAATAATGTTTCTCATGTATTCTATGTCTTCCACGTCTAAATTGAACTAAAATTCCTTTCATATTATCCCCTAGAAAATTGGCTTTTTAAACATTCCTTTTCAAAAATTATAGACTATCTTCTTCTAATCGGGTCATCAGATTTTAATCCTAAACCATTTTCAGCAACTCTTCTTCTCTTATTTTCCATTATTCTAAACATACTATCCATAGCATCTCTAGCATTTTTAACTCTATATCTTACATCAGCAAAACTCTCATCAGATAAACCAAGTAAAACTCTTCCTAAATAAGTTTTATCATTAAAATCAGGACAAGCACTTCTAGATATTATTCTACCTTTAATATCAAAATTAACAAGAAAAACAGGATATCTTTGAAAACCAGTAGTTAATCCTTGATCAAATAAAGTAAAATCAGCACTAATATCTTCATCAATAGGAACAGTTAAATTTAATCTCAATCCAGTTGTTAAGCAATTAATTCCATATCTAGGTAAGCCGGCACCTTCATCATTATCAACATCCTGATAAAATTTTAATCCTCTTCTTGCACTCATTAATTCATGTCTTCTACCTAAAAATTCTTCAATAACTCCAGCATAAGATCTGTTAGCCATAAAAAACATTCATTTAACTATTATTTAAACCTTTCTTGTTGTCATGTCAAGATGATTACATCTTGAACATCCAAAGCACGAATGAGTTATATCATGCTTTTGATTTTAAAGATATAAAAAATAACTAAAATTCAATATCGAAATCACCTAAATGATTTTTTAATGTATTGAAAACTTCTCCTGAAACTTTAGTTGTCAATTTAGCTTTATTTTCATTGAAAGTTTTTTGGAAATCTGCTTCCTTCACAACAACTAACTTTCCATTTTCAATCTTCTTTATTTCCTTTCCTTCTATAAGGAAGTTATGTTCTCCAAGAAGAAGTAATTCAGCCTTTCTTCCATTGTATGAAATCTGCATAGCACCTTTTTTAGCCTGAACTAAGTCAGCTCTCTGCGCATATTCAACTAATGCTTCCATTAAATCAAAAGCATCTCTTTTTACATTATCAGCATCTTTCTGATTTATTTTTCCAGATTTTACTTTGTTTTTTGCGTTTACAAGCTCTTTTAATACATTAGAGAATCTTGATTGTATTTTACCTTTCTTAATCATTTTATTTTCAAATTCTTTTATCAAATCAGATTGAGATTTATTTCCAAATATTGTTTTAAGCAATTTGAAAACTTCTTCATAAACTTCCTCGGTACTTTTCTCCTGCATTCTTTTCTCCAATTTTTTCCTTAATTCTTTAAGCATTTTGTTATAATCTAAACACTCTTTCAAGAAAGTATCAATATCTTTTCCAGGATATTCTTTTAATTTTCCATATTCATACTGTTTAAACAAATGAACTGCTTTTTCAAGTATTTTCAAATTCTTTTCATCCATCAATTTTTCTTTTTCTAAGAATAATCTTCTTACTTGTGCAACGATATTTTTAGGAACTTCAGGTCCTTCACCAGCAAGCATAGTCATACTTTGAGTAGGAGTTAATATTCCATAATAAATATCAACCATAGAATCAAGCAATCTTCTTTTAACAAAGTCTTGTGTTTGTTCTCCTTGTTTCATATACAGATCAATAGCTTCAGGGCTAGGCTTTATTTTACCCATCTTTAAAAGAAGCTTCCAAGGAATAAATGTTCCTCTATCCCACAATGGAATTCCATCTCTTATGAATGTAAACATAACTGGATGAGCATCTTTAACGCTTTGCCAGAAGTCAGTAAGTAAATACACTTGCACATTTAATATATTTTTAACACCAGCAAGAGCAGTTGCTTCTCTTATATATTCATGTATCATTCCTCTTAATCTTTCCAACAATTCTACTCTACTCATTCTTTTTACATCAGTATCATCAATAATTACGAAAACATCAACATCAGAATCTTTTCCAGCAGTTCCTCTTACTAAACTTCCAGCAATTACATATGTAGCTACATACTTATCGAATTTTCTTAATACAAGAGACTTATGTATGCTTGCGACTCTCAAAGCTCCAAGAAATCCTTTATCATATATTGGATAACCTTGTGCAGTAGCATCAAGTAATTCATATTTACTATCTAATCCATAATTCCATAAATCTAATTCTGTCTTTATACTTACCCATAAATTTTCTTTAGTTTCTTTAGCAAGTTTTACAATTTCCGGTTTTATCTTTGGAATATTTTTATACTGTTCTTCAGGTATAACCATAACCATATGTATTGGTTTGCTTTCAACAACTTCTTTAGGTAAAGCTTCATCTTCTTCAAAGATAGGATAGGCCTGACTTGGTAAAAGAACAAGAGCCATAGTAAAATTATATTTCTTTAAAACTACTTTTTTAAAATTTTCAAGTTTATCTTTCAAAACATTAAAATCAATTTGAGGAGCTTGTAAATTGTTTTGTATCTGAGGAGAACTTTGATGATTTACAGGTACATTTCCAGGTTTAATATCTGCAAGGTTATTCTTCTTCTCATGACCTTTTTCCTTCATATCTACAAAAAACAATTAGCTTATTTAAAACTATCCAAAATGACCTAGTTTGTTAAGAATTAACAAACTATAAAAACGCTCTTTAGTAAATATAATAAAATAAAGAGAAATATCTTAATTTATATGACTTTCAAAAATTACCTTCCTGAATTTGTATATGGTGGAATAGATGGAGCTATAACTACTTTTGCTGTTGTAGCAGGGGCACAGGGAGCAAATCTTCCTACCAATATTATAATAATTTTAGGTTTCTCAAATCTAGTAGCTGATGGATTTTCAATGGCTACTGCTAATTATCTTTCTACAAAATCTAAAATAGATTACAATAATCATCATGGAAAGAAAACAGAAGATATGCACCCACCAATAAAAACAGGCTTGGCAACATTTGCATCATTTTTCTTAGTAGGATTAATACCTCTAATTTCATTTCTATCGGCTCTAATTTATTCATACGCAGAACAAACTCAATTTACTCTTTCATTTTTATTAACTGGTTGTGCTCTTGCTTTAGTAGGTTTTGGAAAAGGACAGATAGTAAAAGGAAATTCTTTTCGTTCTACAATAGAAACTTTGTTAATTGGTGGAATAGCAGCAGGTTTAGCTTACGGACTTGGAGCATACATACAAACAATCGTTTAAATAAAAAAGATGATGTGCTACGACTGCTTAAAAAAGGCACTCGTCTTTTGGATGCTCAAGATTCACCACACCTTAAAAGGCGCGGTTTTCTGTCAAGAATCTTGACATAAATAATTTTATTCTAATTTAGAATTAATTCCAATTCACTTACCTTCTTTAATCATATTTCTATAATCTTGACTTGTCCAGATTTCATAGTCAGGAGATTTCAATTTAACTTCAAATTTAGTTCCAGGACTTAAAGAGTATCTATCATTAAAATAACCTACCAATCTTTCAATATTTCCTATTTCATCTTTTCCTTTTATTTCCGCTTTAACTTGATAAGGGTCTTCAAGTTTGAATTTACCAGCTATTTGAACAGAATAATTTTTATCTTTCCAGAAAAAACCAGAATTAGGCAATTTTTTTATTGTTCTTGCAAACTCAAATTCATTATTTCTTAAATCTGGAGTCTCTCTAGGACTTCCATCAAAATTAAAAAAATTATAGCCTCTATGCTGTAATTCTTCAGCTAAATGAAAAACCAACTTAAATCTTCTATCGCTAGGACTCTCAAAACTTTTAGTAGCAGATTCATTCATATTATTTATCTAAAAATGAGGGTTTTAAATCTTATGATAAAATGGGCCTTACCAGAATCGAACTGGTGCATGCTCGGTGTAAACGAGCCGGTCTAACCACTAGCCTAAAGGCCCAAGTAGAACAAAACAACCCAGATAAAATACTTTTTAAAACTATCTCAATTCCAAACCCTTAATTCTAGCTTCCATCTTCAAGCTAGGCACACATTTTTTCTTTGTAAAAGCACATATAACACAACATTGAGTAACTGGAACAGTTATCCTCATATTACATTTATCACAGTCAAAATATCCGGGGCTTGAATCCTCAGGAACTTTTCTCGCACTTATAACACTACAATTATTACATTTTATCTTTGCAGTCTTTGAAATCCTAAGAATTTTCTTTCTTCCCATTTTTATATTATAAAAATAATATTAATAAACCTTCATATAGCAATCTAAAAATAATATGTGAACTCAATAAATTTAATAATTAATATCCGTTTAGGAGATAACAAGGTATTCCCACAGTAATTTAATTCATCATCTCAATCAATTCTTCCAAAACTGCTGGAAGTTCTTTCATATTCTCCCTGCTTCCAAAATGTCCATTTCCTGGTTCAAGAATAGTTTTAGCTTCAAGCTCTTTTTGCAAATCATGACTTATTTCAAGAGGAACATATCTATCATTATCTGAAAATATACAGACAAAATTACCACAATGAACAAGGATATTTTCAAAATTAACTTTAGGTTCTAAAAAATTCTCAAGAGCTTCTTTCCCAATACTTTTAGAAAAACCTGCAACAAAAACAGCTCCACCTATATTTGCTTCATAATTCAATTCCTCTATATATCTTAATACACTTATGCATCCAAGACTATGTCCAACAAAATAAGTTTCATCATTTACTTTTCCAACAGCTTCGTTTATCTTAGCAATCCATTCTTCTTTAATAGGGAAATCTTTTCCAGGCATCTGAGGAACAATAACTTCAATATGTCTCTTCTCAAGTTCTCTTTTAAGCCAAGGAAACCAATTTTCTTCTGGACTTCCATGCCAACCATGAATTAAAACGACTCTTTTAACCATCAATATATATTTTACAATATCTTTAAATAACCTATGTTTTTTATGAGAATAACGCGCTCGTAGTTTAGTGGTAGAACACCTGGTTGCCAATCAGGGAATACGGGTCCGATTCCCGTCGGGCGCATTTTACATTATAATTATTCAGCAACAGTATCTATTCTCTCTTCCCTTAATCTTTGATGTCTTTCGCTTAGCATATCTAAAGAAGTTTGAATATGAGCATCATGAACCATTTCTTCTAATCTTTCTCCAATTTTTACTGCTGTCTGCAAGAAATGGCTTGCTTCAGGACAATTTCCAAAAAGAGGAGCATATGATCCTATAAAATTATGAACTTGTCCATGAGCATAACCTAAATCTATCTGCACATTATCCTTTAAAATTTTAGCCCTAGAGAAATGCGATTGAGCTAAGGTTAATTCTTCCTTACTCGCACTTTCTGATCCCATGAATTCTTCCTCTGCAGAAGCTACAGCTCCATATTTTAATACACTATCAAAAAGTCCATCATAATATCTAGTTATCATTGTTAATTATTTCCTCAAAAAATATTGAGTTAGTTAGGTGTGTTTAGATGGTTTATAAAGCTTGCTAATTACTACTTTCCTCTGATGAAAATTCTAAATGCCTCAAGAACTTTTTCTCTCTGACTTGGAACAAATCTAATAGCCCCAGCATTTTTATGTCCGCCACCATTTACAAATGCTTCAGGAATATTCTTCTTGCAATAAGCAATAAATTCATGAACTGAGAACTTAGATTCATCTGTAGCCCTCATAGTTACTGCATCAGATAAAACACCAAGAGATAACAAATTACTTTCTCCTTCTTTCTGCATGAAGTCATGTAACATACCGTTAACTTTTCCAGGTTTAGGATATATTCCTCTAGAGAATGTTTCCTCTATAAATAATAAGTTCATACTAGTCTTTCCAATTTTCTCTTTCTTAACAGCCGACTTTGCAACTTCTAAAGCTTGAGTTTCCAAACCTCTTATATAAGGTGCAAGCAATCCAACAAGTTTTTTCTGCTGAGCCATAGGTTCTCCAAAAAGAACTTCAACATACTCTCTAGCTTCCATAAATCTTAATTTAGTAGAAACAAAATCTATAACTGTAGCAATATCATGTAACAGTTGTTTAGTATAACCTTCTTTTTCAGCAATCTTAAGATAACTATCCATTATCTCTTTGTTATCAATCATATCAGCGTATCCGGCCATTGCAGGAATATATTCAACATGAGCATCAGCATTTATGAATTTAGCAAGTTCTGCACATAACATTCCAGCAGATATTTTAGCCCCATCTTCTCCAACTAAAAATGGATTAATATGGACAAGCACTTCATCACTTATAACATCTTTTTCAAAAAAGTGATGATCCACAACAATAAAATCTATTCCATGAATTCTTCCTTGTTTTATAGCAAGCAAGCTTTCTTCTCCAGAACCAGTATCTACAATAACTGTCAAAGGAATCTTTTCAGCAAATCTAGCGTGTCCTGTAAGAGAATGTGCAGTATCTTTTATGGAATCTTCAATTTCATAAAATGGAGTAGCACTCGGAGATCTAGTATAATGTGTAGCTAATGCTTTTTTATTTCCATGTTGTTCAAGTATCAAAGGCAATACTGCTCTTTCTAAAGCAAAACCAGAACTATATCCGTCAGCATCATTATGATGTCTTATTATGATTGGTCTATTCATTATAACTGCCAGTCTTATTTCAGTAGCAGCTTTAAGATATCTATCTTTTAATTTATCAAGAACTTTATTCTTTACAAGAAATTGAACATCTCTAGGTTTAGCCCTTTCTCTCTGTAAATTTTGAATGTGTAATCTAACTTTATCAGCAGCAGGTCCAGACAACTTATGTAGTTTCATAACATCAGCTTCAAGCATATTGTTATATTCCTTCATTGTAAATACAACTTCAACGAAATCACCTTCATCAATATCAGGATATGCTCTCACTCCCGCACCTTCAAATGCCTTAGCAATTAGACTTCCAGTTCCATCTGTCAAGCTGAATAAAGAAGGTCCAGCAGTCTGTGCAACACTATTAACCATAGCATTTAATCTCTGAATTCCCTTAATCGCTTTCTTACCAGCAGTAATCTCTTTTATTGTTGATTCCATATTATTAGTATATTTTGCAGGAAAACTCCCTTTTTAAAATATACTTTATGTCAAATCCAATTCTTTGATAAAAAGATTTTTAAAACAAATATTCCTAATTAAAATTTATGGAGTTGAAAAGATTTAATCCTTATTTTCTATACATTACAGATCCACTTTTGAAACTATACGAAAGCAGAATTAAATTATTAGAATTATTTAGAGAAGGAATGGTTCCACCAATATATGTTTTTGAAGGAGAAACACAGCTAGTTTTTAATGGTAATAAGAGAACAATAATAGCAAGAGAATTAGAACAAGGTCTACAAGGTTATTTAATAAAATCTCAAGCAGATCTAGAAGAAGCTCAAAAATTTGATCCTAGAAAATTTCCAAGAGAGCTATCTTTAGATTACCATTCAGTAAAATATCATCTTACAGAGAGAGCTAATACGTTTGCAAGACTAAATCATGAATTAATGCCTATATCAGTTACAACCGCTTCCAGAAGGATTAGAATATAATCAGATATATTTTATCAAGGACACATATCTTATTATATTCTAATTAATAATCAAAATCATGAGTATAGCAGTTGGAGAGGTTATGACTAGAAGTTTAATATCTGTCGAACCAAATGAGAATCTAATGAATTGTTCTAAAAAAATTGTTAAAAATAGAGTAAATACCCTCCTTGTAACAAATGAAGACAAGCTTTTAGGAATAATAACAAGCACAGACATTTTAAAGGTAGTTATAAGCAAACACCATAATTTATCAAAATTAAAAGCTATTCAAATAGCTACACGAAAAGTAGCAGTAATTAAGCCAAGTGCAACAATTCATGAAGCGCTATTAAAGATGAGAGAATATAACTTCAGAAGACTTCCAGTCATTTCACAAGGAGTCTTGGTAGGAGTCATAACTTTAAAGGATATCTTAAAAGTAGATCCTTCAGTATATGCCGAGTTAGGTGAACTAGCAGAGATAAAAGAAGAGGAGATAAAGTTAAGCAAACTTAAAGATATTGGGCCTGTAGAAGGATTCTGCGAGTATTGTGGAGCATTCTCAGAGTTAGTAAAAATAGGAAATCAAGCTCTTTGTCCGGATTGTAGAGCAGAGATAGTTTAAGAAAATATAGTAATAAAATTAATTATCAGTATCTTCTAAATGAGTTTCCCAGTCATCGTCATCAGCTTGCCAGCCTAGCTCTTCTTCATCTTCAACGATGTTTTCCTTGATTTTCGAGTTTGTTATCACTTTTTTAACCATTATTTAAATTGTAATGTTTAATTATTTCTGAGAGAAAAATACCCTTTTTAAAACTTTTGATTGGGTATTTTTTTGTACTTTCCTTTTTTCTTTCTCTCGAAACTTACATCTTCAACTCCAGATTTTAGAAAATCAATTTCTCTTAGAATGTTTTTTCTCTGTGAACCAGCATTTACTATTGCCTCAACTTCTTCCTTATTCATCTCAATTATACCTGACAAATGTTCTCCCTTGAAGAAAACATTAAAATTCTCTTTTTCAGGATGCATAAAATCTTCTTTAAATATAAAATTATCAACATTTATTTCATATTTATCTTTAGAATCAAAAAATAATCCTCTTTTTTTAATTTTAATTATCATAGTAATATGTTCAATTCAGCATATATAATGATTATTGTCTTTCTATACTCTATCAATAGTTGTTACTTACAATTGACAAGAAAATCACTAGATTTTCTGTGCTCAAGATTCTAAAGAATCTTGACATAAAAGAAATCTTTTTATAAGAGGTTAATTATAATATAATATGAAGGATTATTTCAAAGATTTCAATGAGGAAGAATTATCTTTGATTAAATCTCTAGACACCCCTCATAAAATACAATCTTTCATAAATTCCATACCTATAAACTTCGAGGAATCAAGAGAAACCTGCCACTCTCCAAAAACAGTTCTAAGAATAAGAAAGGCACATTGCATGGAAGGAGCAATGTTGGCTGCATGTATACTTAGATATCACGGCTATCAGCCGATTTTAATGGATATAGAGGCCACTAAAGATGATTTTGACCATGTTGTAGCTCTTTTCAAGATAGATGGATTCTATGGAGCCATAAGCAAGACAAATCATTCAGTTTTAAGGTACCGCGAACCAATATACAAATCAGTAAGAGAATTAGCATTGAGTTTTTTCCATGAATATTTCACAGATTCAGGAATAAAAACTATGCGAACTTATTCAAATCCAGTAAATCTAAAACAATTTGATAATAAAAATTGGATGACTTCAGATAAAGATGTCTGGTTTATACCAAACCATTTAACGGAAATTTCTCATAAACCTATTCTTACAAAAAAACAGATAGAAATTCTAAGAAAAGCTGATGAAATTGAAATTCAAGCCGGCAAACTTACAGAATATAAAAAATAGAAATCTACAGAAAACTTAAATACAAGTTAAACATTTTAAAATAGATTAAATTATTTAAAATGGAAGAAAGAAGTTACGAATATTTTGTAAATAGGTTAAAATCTATAACTCATAGTTATATGAATTTGAATGATATCTGGAAAACTAATTATGGTTCAATATATTATATTCATTTAAAGTCTAAATCTGAAAATCCAATTAAAATATTCTTGTCCGCAGGAGTTCACGGAGATGAACCAGCAGGAGTAGAGGCAGTTATAAGATTTCTTGAAGCAGATAATTCCTGCTTACTAGACTACTTTGAATTTTATATTATTCCCTGCTTAAACCCATATGGATATGCAAGAAACGTAAGATGGAATTCAGACGGTTTAGACATCAATAGAACTTTTGAAAATAATCTAAGCACAGAAGCAGTATTAGTAAAAACTCTTCTTGCCGACAAACAATTTGACCTTTCAATAGATTTTCACGAAGACTGGGAATATCGTGGATTTTATCTATTTGAAATATCAAAAGATAATTCACAATTAGGCAAAGAAATAATAAATAAAATTGCTTGTAAATGCGAAATAAAAAAAGAAGAGAGAATAGATGGATTCATAAATAATAACGGAGTTATAAAATTAGACTGCGAAGAATTTGGAGAGCGAGTAATGGCTCTTTATCTTGCAAATAACCATGTCCAACATTCCATAACTCTAGAAACACCTACCCAATGGGCATTTGACAAAAGGGTTTTAACTCATCTTGAGTCACTGTCAATTATCTTAGAGAATTACATAAAGACAAGGCAAGAGATAATTAGCGCATAATTTATATACTATTTATTTAAGCCATTATTATGTCCATACCCAGAATAGAAGAGGACATTAGAAGAATATTCCCTTATCTAGGAATTTTATCAGACAGAGGAATTAGAAATGAAATAAGAAATGGGAACATAAAAATATCTGATTTTAGAGACTCTCAATTTCAACCAAGCTCTTTAGATTTAAGAATAGGTAAAGTTCATTTATTTGATGAAGCATATAGAATAAGAGAAGCAGAAATATTTGCAAACTTATCTTCAGAAAAGAGAATAAATTATGAACCTTCAGAAAATCCTTCAATAGTATTTGAAGATATTGAAGATTCTCCAATAGATTTACCTTCAAAATCTTTTGCGCAAGTATTTTTCCATGAAAAAATTAGCTCAAACTTTCCAACAAGAATAGATTTACGAAGTAGTCGTGGAAGACTAGGTTTGGAAATTTTATCCTCAGATAAAGAATCAGTTTCAATATTTAATCATAATCCAAATAAAATTAGACTTTATGGTAGAACTCCTTTCGCACAAATGTTCTTTACACCTGAATCTAATTTATATGGAGAATTAGTAGATAATCAAGAAGAAGCACAAATAATAGGTAAGATTCTTAGAATACCTACATTAGGTCCTTATGCTTTATTTTCTTTAGGAGAACATGCATTTAGATTCAAACATATATCTGCAATAGATACAAAAAATTTAAGAGAAGAAGATTATGAAAAATTATCTACAAATAATTTAACAATTCCGGTAAATGAAACAACTATTTGTCAATTATCTCCTAGAATAGACCTGCCTTCAGATATCGGAATTCAGATTCTTCATCAAATTCCATTTGTACAAAATCCAGGCCACTATCATCCAGACCCAAGCCATTTACTAATGGAAGGACACGTTTGCAACGCAGGTTGGGTAGATCCAGGATACAAAGGCAACTTAACTGCCCATATAAGAAGAACAAAATATCCCAAAGATTACAAGAAAGGAGAGCCCTTAGCCTTAGGAGTCTTTTTCAAATACAACAAACCAGTAGAAAGACCGTATGGTTCAGTAGGAAACCACTACTATGCTTCCGATGGAACTACCGCAAGAAGCTGATACTAATCTTTATATACCTAAATTCTGCGAAGATTTATATGAGTAATTTTAATATAGAAGTCAGAGACCACAGACTTTATTCTAAGTCTGGAGAAGTATATTTAGCATGCACACCGTTCACTCCACCAGACTCTCTTAAAGAATTTAGAAGAACTCTAAGAACATTCGAATTTATCTTAGAGAAAAAAGTTACAGAAGGAGCAGGTTTTACTCTATTAAATGGATTCAGATTAAGAAGACCTGCAATGTTAGAGATATCTAGAAAAAATAATGGAAAACAAGCATTACTCTCTGTTCAAACTGGAGGATATAACTCTGCAGGGGAATTATTAGAAGATTTAGTAGACCGTCTAGGCCTAATAACTGATTTTGTCGGCCCTTCTTTATCTAATCACATGAGGGTCCAAGTCGGTGAAAGTCTAGCTGAGCAAAATCAAGTTTCAAGGTTTGTATCAAATTATTCAACAGTAACTTTTGAAGATAGTTTTGGAGCTTTAGGTTATGCTGCCTTTTTACGTATTTCAAGTAAAATAGATTATTCAGAATCATTTAAGAGGGCCGGTAAAGAATATGGATTTAACCTCCTTAAAGCAATAGATGCTATGAAACGACAAGACAGAAAATAATCATAAAAACATTAAATTTAATAGCTAAAAATTGACTATTCAACCATGATAGAACTAGATAAAGGAAGCGCATTATTCAAACATAAACCAGAAGACTTCATTGTCGAGGAGATATGGGAAAATTATAATTGCAAAGTATCTGAATCATCCAAATCATTAGAAAATGCACATATTGACTTCGGAAAATTAGATTGCGATGACCGAAGAGATTTCTTAACATGTGATTTAGAAAAAATAAACATAGACCATTTTACTGTTTTTTCAATTCTTTCTAAAGAACTAAACAATTTCCCGCATGAATTAGGATATGCTGGAACAAAGGATAAAATTGCTTGGACTTGTCAAAGAATATCTATTTTTAACGCAGATATAGAAAGAATTAGAAACTTTTCAATTCCCGGGATTATCTTAAAGAATTTTAAGTGGGCTAAACACAAAATAAAAGTAGGAGATCTTTTAGGTAATAGATTCAAAGTCATTTTAAGAGATGTAGATAAAGATGCTATTAAGATACTAAGTAGAGTAAGAAACACAGAATATCTTCCTAATTTCTTCGGAGCACAAAGGTTTGGATCAGTAAGAAAAGAAAATGTAATTATTGGTAAATTAATATTAAAACAAAAGTTTCAAGAGGCAGTTTTTACTTATCTAACAGTATTTGGAGATAAAGAAAGTGATGAGGTAAAAATGGCTAAGAAAAAGTTAAAAGCTGAAAAAAATCTTATTAAAGCAAAGCAATATTTCCCTCAAGAGTTAAGATTAGAGCATGCTATTTTAGATCATCTCTCTAAAAATGATAAAGACTGGCTTGGTGCGTTAAATATAATCGGTGAAAAGACTTTATTAATGATGTGCCAATCCGTACAAAGTAAAATATTTAATGAGATATTATCAAGAGCCATTGATGAGCGTATCGATCTCAAAAAGATTAGTATCTCTATAATGGGATACAATTCTAATTTTTCTCAAGGTAGAATGGGCGAAATAGAACAAGATGTTCTAAGAGATAATAATCTGGAGATTAATAATTTTAAAATACCTCAAGTCCCTTTTTTGAGTTTAAAATCATCCATAAGGAAAGCATTTTTCAAAGTAAATGAATTAAACATTGAAACTGAAAAAGATGAACTCTTTCCATTAAGTAAAAAGATAATTTTAACTTTTACATTAGATTCTGGCACTTATGCAACAACTTTCTTAGAACACTTTTTTACACTCAGATAAAAATCCCCCCACCCAGAATCGGACTGGGGTAACCCGGGTTCTGCCTTAAGTACTTAAGGTACTTGTGCTTTTCTATCATTCTGTTCTATCGAACAAAAACTTATCGTGCTTCATATTATATCCTTTAAGGACAATCTGCACTAGTCATCGACTACAGCCAGGTGCTCTACCATTGAGCTATGGAGGGAAATATACATATTGAAAGAAGTAAAGCGTAGTTTAAAATCTGCGCTGTACCGCAACCAACACAAAACAACACATGAAATCGACTTTAAAAACCTTATTAGTTTTCTTCGCCTCTTGCAGTTTCACTTGCGAAAAAAGCCCTGTTTGAAAGAACTTCATGCATCTTTCCATCTTTCTCATAAACAGCAGTTGCAGAAGGCAATTCAAATCTTCCCATAGGATTAATCTTTGAATATATTATATATGAAAAGGATCTTTCTTCTCCGGCTTGTAATCTAGATATATTCCAGAATAATCTTCTAGTTTGCATATCTATTTTATCAGGTCTAGTTCCATATTTTTCATACAACTGTGTAACTCCAGGCAATCTATCTATCAATTGAATGTTGTCAACATGATTCTTAGCTCTAACAGATAATCTAACTTTCAAGGCAAATTCTCCTCCTTTAGTTCTTACAAAAGAAACAGATTTAGAAACATTAACATTTGTTCTTGAATAAAAACCAACTAATGATGAAATTATTCCTACAAGAAGTATAAGCAAGAAGGGTAATGTATAATTTGTAGTTACATTTACATTCCAAGATTCTCCAGGTTTCAATTCATGAGTCCATAAATAATTAACCAGAAGACCATTTCTTTCTACTGCTGTTGGAGAAATTGAATAAGAAGTAAATAATCTAGATATTATATCTCTCTGTGCTTCTATTGAATCCTGAACAACAACATTACCTTCATTAGCTTTAATAGTATTACTATTTCTAACTATAAATCCAGTATTATCTGTTTTTATTGAAGTTCCTTGTTTTTCAAGATAATTTAATACTCCATTAATTTTAGCGTAAGCTTTTCCAAGAGATATTTCAGCAGTTACAATATATGGTCCTGCATTCAATCTCTTAATTTTTTCATTATCAAGAGCAATAGTAATATTTTTAGATTCGTAAGGCTTAAGACTAATAACTTGTTGTTTTTTGAAAAATTGAGAGTCTAAGGTAATAGATATATCTTCAATATTAGTATTTTGAGTATTTTTTATAGCTACAACAGCATTAGCTTCACCAGGTTTAAGATTAGATGGTTTTATTTCAATAGCTTGATTTATAGAAACAATTTTAGCTTCTAAATTATCTTGATAGACTCCATTAGAATGTTTTATTTGATATTGAAATGTAAGAGAACCTTCTCTTTCTCTCAATTCTTTTGAAGGGTATGCTTTAACTTCAATAGTACTTTTACCCATAGGAATATCAAAAGCACCTTTAGGACTCATACTAACTCCTACAAGAGAATAAATTTCAACAGTATCGGGAGAATTAGATGTGATAATAAAATCATAAACAGCAGGATTATTAATTTCAGCAATTATAACTCCAGCTTTCTCGACTTTTTCAACACTAATACTCGCACTAACAAGACTAGATAAAAATAAAACTGCAAGAAAATAAACAATTAAACTCTTTTTTTTAATTTTCATAAAATAAAATTAACATCTGTATTAATAAATATTTGTATAGCAGATTATTCTAGATATTATGGAAGATATGGTGAACTTCTCTTTCCACTGAAATCAAGGAATGACTTAAAAGATTCTTTAAAAGCAATAGTATCTTCCTTAATTCTATCTTCCATCTGGTCAACTCTTCCAGCTATAATATATTTATTATAAACATCTCTCAAAAACTTATACAATGGAGTAGTTTCCCAAATACTTTTTGGATCTCTTACTAAAATGCCTTTTAATTCAACTTTTATATACCCTCTATTCATCTTCTTTTTCTTTCCTTCAATTTCCACTTCTACATCTACCAGTTTTTTAACTTCAAATTTAACATCAATTTGAGAAAGAAAATAATCAGTCAATTCTCTTCTAGCTTTCCATTCAATGGTAAGCTCTTTTCCATCACCCTTAACTTTTTCATTATGTTTTTCTTCAACAACTAAATATTTATCATCTTTAAACCATTCAAAGAAATAATTATAAGCTTCTGAGTAATCAAAAACACCTGTATATTCTGCTTTCTCTCTTATTAATATATCCTTTTCAGCCATTTTTACTCCCTTTTACAAAAATCAGAGTTACATATTGTATATAAATATTCCCTTTAAGTTTAAGGTATAAATGGAGCTTTTCTTTTTCCAGAAAAATCTAAAACTGATTTGAAAGATTCCTTAAAAGCTATGCTATCCTCTTTAACTCTATCTTCCATCTGGTCAACTCTTCCAGCTATAATATATTTATTATAAACTTCTCTAAGTTTCTTATAAAAATTACTAGTTTCCCATTCACTTCTAGGATCTTTAATTAGAGCACCTGTTAACTCAATTTTAAATATACCCTTATTCATCTTCTTTTTCTTTCCTTCAATTTCCACTTCTACATCTACCATTCTTTTTACTTCAAATTTAAGGTCCATTTGAAGGAAGAAATAATCAGTCAATTCTCTTCTAGCAGTCCATTTAAATTCCACTTCCTTTCCATCAGGTTTAATTTTTTCGCTATATTTAGTTTCAATAACTACATATTTCTCATCTTTAAACCATTCATAGAATTGAATATATGCTTCAGGATAATCAAAATTTCCAGTATATTCTGCCTTCTCTTTTATCTGCGTATCCTTCTCAGCCATTTATTATATATTAACCATACCCTCTTTATACAACATAGAATGTTAGATTATATTTAAACATTACCTTAACTATTCCAAATTGATAATAGCTTTGTTATTCTCTTTATTTAGCTCATTTATAGTTAAACTAGATTCAATTTCAAAAGATATTTTCTTAGCTTCTCTAGATATTTTAAGATTAGTTACGCTAAATATCTTGCTGTGCCCTATCTCAATTTTATCAATCTTGAAATTGCCTATTTCCTCTTCATCTGCATAAACTTTTAATTGAGATTCTTCATAATCTTTCAATCCTTGATTGCCTAAAACAATCTCAAAATTAAGATATCTTCCAGTTTTGTTTAAATCAACTTTGACAATACTTACATCTGGTAAAGATTCAATACTATAAATGTGATTTATACTATTTATTAAAGAATCATCAATTTCCTGCTGACAAGAAGTAATTGGGTACAATATACTTTCTTCATTTGAATTATGGTCAAATCCTAATGCATGAAGAATTTCATGAATAGCGATGTTAGGAGTTTCGCATTTTTCATTCCTATACAATTCAATCTGTGCTTCTTTAATTACATAAAATACACTAGCATTTAATATTTTTGTAGGCCCTCCTTCTCCTGCAACGAAATGACCTTTATCTTCTGTTCTTGGAGCAATCTTAGAGCATAAAATAGATATTTTTTCTTTATCGCCTTCTTCAGAAAAACTTAACACACTCATTTCATCAATTATAGAAAAAGCTTTTCTAACATTTTCTTTTCTCAAGTCATCACATTCATCAGCAAATTCATAACCAATTTCTTTATCAGGAAATCTCATTGAAGGATAAAATTGATTACTTTGCTGAGTCAAACCTTCCAAAGATTTAGAATCATCAGCAATATAACTTTCAGCTTGACTAGTTATATCATAATATTCTTCATAGAACATATTCCCTGCAAATATCAACGCCCCAATTAATACTATAATAAGAATTAAATCTCCCCATCCCATAAAAAAAATAAGAGAGGACAGTTTATATAACTGTCTTTCTTCTAAGCTATATGAATCAATCAACTAAACCTTTTGAATTTCTTGACCACACAGCAGACATAAAAGTTAAGATAAATGGAAAGACATTAAATGAAATATTTGAAAATTCAGTAAAAGCTATTTCTCAATACATTTCAGGAAATCAAAAAATAGAAAGTAAGAAAGGAAAAGTAATAGAAGTAAAAGGGACAGACAATGAATCATTATTATACAATTTTATAGATGAAATTCTTTATCTTATAGATGCTGAATCATTCATTCCAGTTAAAGCATCGGTAACAATGCGTGGAAATAATCTAAAAGCAGAATTATACGGAGATTCAACAAAGAAATATAATCTAGACCACATAAAGGCTGCAACATATTCTGAAATGACTATTAAAAAAGTCAACGATAACTGGGAAGCTATTTTCGTCTTGGATGTTTAAGTTCCGTATCTATAACGACTCATATGTATGTGGGAGAAGTCAGGGTTAGATTTAGAAAAACCATAAGCAGCTGCCAAATTATTAGAAAAATCAATCATCTGTTTAGAAAGTAAAGGATCATCAACTCCCTTTCCAGTAAATAATTTAAATTCATGATATGAGCAAGATATTAATCTTTTTATTAATTCCTCTGCTTGAGGGAGTTGATGTAATCTATCAAAATGCGCATGATCATCAATAAGGCCCTCAGACTGCATAGTTACATTAGGCATAGGCCAACCAAGGTGTCTTTCAAGAGAAAATCTTGGAGAATTAAAATAATCTAATTGTTCTTTACCAAGAGCATCTGGTTTAGAAAACATAAACGCGTCAGGAGTATTACCCCTCAATACAGGTTTATTCAAAACAAACTCCATTCTCTCCTGAAAACCTTGAGGACTAGTTCTCCCACTTAAAGGCCCTTGTATAAAATCAATATTAAAATTATCAGTTTTAGCAGTTATTAGTCTATAATCTCTTACAGCATTTTCATCTTCAATTTCGCCATCTTTTCTTGCCACTTTTTCACTAGCATAATCTAATTTAACCCACCAAGGCTTTACTTCTTTCTGAGTCCAGATAAGACCTTCATTACGATATGCTCTAACCAAGCCATCATTAAGTAAATCCGGAAAATTTTCTAAAACGTTGTGCTTAACTACTAGTTCATCCATAATTTCTTGCAGAATAAACATTATATAAACCTTCTCAAGAACTAATCATTTTCTTAAAAAAGCTAAAACTTTTCTTCTTGCCATAATATCTATACCAATTAGGTTTAATCTTTACACGAGAGATTATTCTTCTCTTAATTACCTCAAAATCTTTATTTTCAGGTTTCCAATCATTTAACAAAGATTTATCAAATTCTTTTAAGTCAATTTTCTTATTAACTGCAAATTTTCTATTCTTCATTTCTTTTCTTATTTCTTCATGCCTATTTTTAAGATAAATTAATTTATTTTTAAAGAATTTAATATGGCCTTTTCCAAGTCGATAATCCTTTGGAATTCCATCTTTATTAGGATACTTTCTAGTATGTCCAACAAGCATCATTATCTCAAGATACTCAGCAATAAGATGCTGATCAGACAGCTTTCTAGGATGAATTATATTTACTCTTACCATATAATCAATAAAAAGTGAGGATATAAAAACATTCATAACTTTTAGTTAAAATGAAAATCAAAAAAACTAATAGTTTTTTGGATGCTCAAGATTCAGTATCAAAGAATCTTGACACAAACAAATTAACTCCAGAACAAGAAGAAGTCTTATTAAGAAAAGGAACTGAAAAGCCTTTTACTGGAAAGTGGCTTAAAAACAAAGAATCTGGAACATATACCTGCGCACAATGTGGTCAAGAATTATTCTCTTCAGATACAAAATTTGATTCAGGAACTGGTTGGCCTAGTTTTGATAATGCAAAGAAAGGTAATATTCAATTAATAGAAGACAATTCATACGGAATGCATAGAACAGAAGTTGTATGTAAAAATTGCAAAGGTCATTTAGGACACATTTTCAATGATGGTCCATCACCAACAGGAAAGCGTTATTGTATAAATTCAGTCTGTCTTAATTTCAAGAAGAAATAATTAATCAGCTAACGGATTAAATTTTTCAGTAAAACCAGGCCTCTGACACAAATAATCAGGTACTCTTTCATCATCATAAAAACCTCTAACTAATTCTCCAGCATCTTCGCTATGAGCAGTAAGGTTTAATCTTGCATGTGCATAAGGAGCTAAATGTTCCTCTCCTCTAGGTTGATATAATATTCTTCTTTCCATAGTAAATACCCTTGAAAATAAACCTATTTAAACCTGAGTATTATGTTTTAAATATGACTAAAAAAATATCTGAAAATATATATGAAGTTAAGAAAGAAGGAAAAATGAAAGTTCCTGGAATGATTTTTGCTTCTGAAAAGCTTATGAAAAATATCGAGAAAGATGGAAAAACAATTGAACAAATAAAGAATGTAGCTCAGCTTCCAGGCATAGTTGAAAAAAGCATAGCCATGCCCGATGCTCATCAAGGGTACGGATTCCCAATTGGAGGGGTAGCAGCATTTGATTTAGAAAAAGGAATAGTCTCTCCTGGAGGCGTCGGATACGACATAAATTGTGGCGTCCGTTTACTTGCAACAAATCTAACAAAAGACCAATTTCTAAAGAATAGAGAGAAAGTATTAAATGAATTATATAAAGAAATTCCATCAGGAGTAGGCAAAGAGACAGAATTCAATTTAAGCAAGGAAGAATTAGATGAAGTTCTCAATACGGGAGTTAATTGGGCCGTAAAAAATAAATATGCTACTACAAATGACTTAGAACATATTGAAGATTTTGGATGCATAAAAAATGCAGATGCAAATAAGGTATCTCAAAAAGCAAAATCTCGTGGTAAAAATCAATTAGGTAGTTTAGGTTCTGGAAATCACTTTATAGAAGTTCAAGAAGTTGAATCTGTTTTCAATAAAGAAATAGCAGAAGTCTACGGTTTAAAGAAAGATCAAGTTGTAATCATGATTCACTCTGGTTCAAGAGGATTAGGCCATCAAACAGCTTCAGATTATATTCAAAAGATGGAAAAGAAATATGGTTTCAAACACTTACCAGACAGAGAACTTGCTTCAGCACCATTAATTGATGATATTGCAAAAGAATACATTTGTGCAATGAATGCCGCCGCAAACTTTGCATTTGTAAATAGACAATTAATGACTTATCAAATAAGAAAAGTATTTAATGCTAATTTCAAAAATTCAAAAATAGAAATTATTTATGATATCTGCCATAACATAGCGAAATTTGAAAAGCATTTAGTTGATGGAAAAGAAGTAGAATTATGTGTCCATAGAAAAGGTGCAACTCGTTCATTTGGCCCAGGAAGAAAAGAAATTCCATCAGATTATCGAAAAGTAGGTTGTCCTATTTTCTTACCAGGAAGCATGGGGACTTTTTCATATGTATTAGCAGGAACAAAACAAGCAGAGAAAATTTCATTCGCATCAACAGCACACGGCGCAGGAAGACTATTATCAAGAAGCTATGCAATAAATAATCTATCGGAAGTTTCAATAAAAACAGAATTAAGTAAAAATGATATTATGTTAAAGTCTGGAAGCAGAAAAGGCATACTAGAAGAAGCACCAGAAGCCTATAAGGACATTGATGAAGTAGCTCGTGTTTCAGATGAACTAGGCATAGGTCAGTTAGTAGCAAGGCTAAAGCCATTAGCAGTTATGAAAGGGTAAATTTACAGAAATAATTGACTACAATCAATTAAAGACACCACCACTATTTAAACTTTTTGCCGTCGAAAAAAGGCCATAGAAAGATTAAAAAACGCTCTTTTCATTGTCAGAATATGTCACATCAAAATCCTTTTCTTCATCCTTTAAATTTGAGAGATAGCTATATTCGCTTTCATAGGCAGAATTATCTTTTGAGTGCATTACAACTGTAAGCATTCAGAGATATAAATCCTATTAAAATGAAAAAAGCAAAAAAAGATATTGATTTTTGGTATAATCTAAAGATTTATTTTAGTTTCCTGAAGAATTACAAAGTAATTTTCACAATATTGTTATTAATTTCTCTTATTCTTGAAGCAAGTAATACTGTGGAAAAGTTTCTTTTCAGAGCAATTGTAGATAATGGAACTTTATACGGTGCAGGTGAATTATCTAAAGAATTATTAATCGCTAAATTTTATTTTATTGCTTTGATATTTTTAGGACTTGTAATTATAAGGGTTTTTTTAAGATGGGCAGAACCAACTTTAATTCATAAATTAGAAGCAAATTTAATGTTTGATGTAAAAAGAAAATTCTTTGCACATCTTCTTCAGTTATCACATAATTTCCATATAACTCATAAAACTGGTTCACTAATTTCAAGAATTGGTCGTGGTTCTCACGCTATGGAAAGGATGACTGACTTTTTCATATTTAACACTTCTCCAATACTTTTCCAGTTAGCAATAATAGCATTTACAGTGCCTTACTTTGATAAAGTTTCAACAGTTGTAATTTTATCAACAGCACTAGCATTTACTATATATGGAATCATAATTCAGCAATTACAGAGACCAGCAAGTTTAGAACATATAAGAGCAGATGATGTAGAGAAAGCAAACATTTCAGATGTTTTTACTAATATTGATTCCATAAAATATTATGGAAAAGAAAGCTACATAAATCAAAAATATACTAAAATATCTAGCTCGACAAAGAAGTTTCTTTTAGCTGATTGGAGATACTATTCTTGGCTTGGACTTGGTAATTCATTAATATTAGTAATTGGAACATTTTTAACAGTCTATTTTCCCTTAATGAAATTTTTAGCAGGAGAGATGACCTTAGGTACGTTAGTATTCATTTATACATTATATGTAGGAATAATAGGTAGTCTTTTCAATTTTATGAGTGGAGTTAGAGGAGTATATCGTTCAATGGCAGATTTCCAGGATTTATTCCAATATGCAAAAATAGAAAACGAGATAAAAGACAAAGATAATGCATCTGACTTAAAAATAGAAAATGGAGATATAGAGTTTAGAAATCTAAAATTCAGTTATGGTAAAAGAAATATATTTAATAATTTCAATCTAACCATAAATAAAAATGAAAAGATAGCTTTAGTAGGACATTCAGGTTCTGGTAAATCAACTCTTGTAAAATTACTTTACAGGTTATATGATTTAGAATCAGGAAAAATCCTAATTGATGGAAAAGATATATCTGATTTCAAGCAAGAATCATTGCGTTCAGAGTTGAGCATCGTACCTCAAGAATGTGTTCTTTTTGATGATACGGTATATAATAATATTCTATTCTCAAATCCTTCTGCAAAAAGAGAGGAAGTTATGAATGCAATTAGATTTGCACAATTAGATAAAGTAGTAGAAAAATTCCCAAATAAAGAAAATACTATTGTAGGACAAAGAGGAGTAAAATTATCTGGAGGAGAAAAACAAAGAGTATCTATCGCAAGAGCAATATTATCAAATAAAAAAGTTCTTGTTTTAGATGAAGCCACATCTTCACTAGACTCTCAAACAGAGCACGATATACAAAAAGATTTGCATAGACTTTTAGAGAATAGAACATCTATAATCATAGCTCATAGATTATCAACAATAATGAGTGCAGATAAGATAATTGTATTAGATAAAGGTAAAATAGTTCAAATTGGAAATCATAGAACTTTGATAAAACAATCAGGTTTATACAAAAAACTCTGGAATCTGCAAAAGGGCGGATACATAGGAGAATAAAATGGAATACTAACCTTTAAACCTTCAATGTAAGTTGAATGGGCTAAAGATTTGCAAAGCAAATCTTTAAAAGCCCCTCTAAGATTCTGATTTTATGGTACGTCAATTAACAAAGGCATTTTCAGATGGTTTACATTTAATAAATGGAACTCCAAAGAGAGCTACCTTATATGCATTAGATAATGATACTCTTTCAGGAACAGGTATTGAGGAAAGATTAATAGAATTAACAAGTGGAAGAGCAAGATTACCTACAAGACCTGCTTTTAGAGGATATTGTGATGAAACATTAGTCCCATTAGAATTTGCTATCAGTGAATTGGGAGAAACAAACACAGGCAAAGATGCACATTATTTCACACTGACTGAAAGAGGAAGAAAGTTTGGTATGCCTTTATCAATATATTGTAATCAATGGGAAGCTGAAAATGGAATTCCCCTAGCTAAGGTATTAGGAACTAGTTCTTCTCCAAAATCTTCAAAAAGTCCAGATAATAGAACAAAAATTCTAATGTTTTTAGAGGATAATCCAGAATCTAATTTAAAAGAAGTATCTGATTTCACAGGAGTAAATAAATCTTTAATTTCTAGACATTACAGAGCTTTAGAAAATAATGGGATGGTATCTTCAAAATCTCAGAAAGCAGAAAAGCATATCAAGCTAACAGATAAAGGTATTAGTTTTCTAAGAGATCTTATTTATCCTATTTTAGATGCCACTTTATCAGAACAAGCACTTACTGATTTTTATCAAAGAGCAATAGAGATACAAGAAAGAACAGATTATAGACAGACTCTTATAAATGCATTAAATAATCATTTCTCACACCAAACTCCAAGAGGAAGATCTTCAAATACAAGGACTAAATAACATTAACCAATTCTCTAACCTTTCCAGCAATCTGCCTAACAACCTTCTTCATATCCTCTTCACTATGTCCATTAAGTTCTTCTATTTCCCAAGTAATCAATTCTTTTCCATTTTCCTTATCTTCCCTAGTCAATTCCAATTTAACACTTTCGCTTATAGTAATTATCATATTAAAATTATTCCACATTTCTTTATTTAATTTAATAGGTCTACCTATAATATTAATTCCCATTTCATCACAAACTTTCAATAATTTACTATTAAAACGATATCCACCATAATAAAGTCCTGCACTTTTAGCAAAAAACTTATTATTTTTATTAAATTTATTAAAAAGCATCTCAGCTATCTTGCTCTGGAATCGGTTCATCTCACATAAGAATAGTATGTTCATTTTAATTACAAGTCTAATAATCAGTATAAAAAGATAACTATTAATAATTAAAAAGATAGTCTTATATACCTAAAATTTAAGCCACTTTTATGGACTTACAAAGAATTTCAAAAGTACTATCAGAAAAATTAAAGGAAAATATAGTTATAACTTCAATAGATAAAATAGGTGAAGGTCTTCATTCTGATGGATTTAAGCTTACTGCTTCAAATGGAAAACATTATTTTTTAAAAAAGAATAAGAGTTTTGATCTGGGTTTTTCTATACCTGAAAGAAGATTATCTTCATTCATGTTGAATCATAGAATGGGGAACAGAAGGGGGAATACTCCTAAATCTATAGGCGTTTTTATAGAAAGAGATTCAGAAATAAAAGAAATAGCTGAATTAAAAGATGATGATTTATTTTTCAATATTCAAGAATTTGAAGATATGGGTGAGAATTATTTTCAGATATTACTTAAAAGAAAAGATAAGAAAGATTTAGATAAAGAAGACATATTAGAAGCCGATAAAATTGCAGACTATTTAATTAGATTACATTCTATAAAATATGAGGGAGACGATAATCTAAAAAAGATAATTTACAACGATAGTTTAAGAACAATTATAGCTCATCCAGAATTGACATTTACTTTTCTTCAAAAAATAGATCAAGACATAATCAATTTATCAGAACAAAAAGAAATTTTAGGCATTATGTTAGATTTAATGCATAAATGGAAAAATAGAAGTGACAGACTTTCAGCAATCCATGGGGACTTTTGGGGAGGAAATATATTCTTCAATAAAAATAAAGATATCACTTTAATAGATCATTCAAGAATACCTTACGGCGATCCAGGAATAGATTTAGGTTGGTTAATTATGCAATATATTAGTTTATATCTAGAAACAAAAAATAATTATTTCAAAGAATTAGGAGAATTAATACTTAAAAAATATGAAGAAAAATCAAAAGATAAAGAAATAAGAAAAGCAATGTTAATAGGTCTTGCTTCTGTATTAATTGTTGCATTACCTTCACAACCAAAATCTAATGAAGAAAAAGAAAATGCTAGAAAGATTTTCTTATATGTTTTAAAAATATTAAAATCTGGAGAATTTTCATGGTAGACGTAGGAAGAATGACTCTGGTAAGACACGGAGAAGCAAAATACAATCAATTAGAATCAAATTTACTGGAGGCAGATGATTTAACTTCTGAAGGAGTGAAAGTAGTAACTGCAAATTTTCATGAAATAGGTAGGGAACATTCTTCAAAATCTTCTCTAGCCTTTTTCACCTCACCTTTAGCTAGAACTCTTCAAACAACACAAATAGGTAAAACTATATTATCAGGTTATATTGATGCACAAATACCTATTGAAATCGTACCTGAATTAAGAGAAGTTAAAAATTTTGATTGGAAATTATTCGTCCCATTAGTTAATGGTGGTCAAGCAGAATACTATGGAAGAAAATTCCAAGTAGATAAAAGTCTAACAAATCCACAAGAAATAAATCCTGAAAATTATTTTAATACAGACGAAGCTCATAAATTATCAGAAAGAGCTAGAGCCAGCTTACCTAAAGATTATTTATTAAAGATAGATAGTTTTGAAACAGCAGTTGATGTTGAAAAAAGGGCAAGAAAAGTAATAACTGAAATAGGAAATTCTGGAAGAGCGAAATATGCTTTAGTTGTATCTCATGCTGCACTAATAGGTAATTTTGTAGGAGATTATACTAATGGTCGGTCAAAGACAATAAAACCCGGAAATTATATTATTTTAGAAAGAAATTCTTCAGGTTTTAAGCCTAGATTTATGAAAAATTTCTAGTTAACATTTTCAATCTTCCTTACAATTCCAGTATTAGCATCAACTTCAATTAAATCTCCATCTTTGAAAGCACGAGTTGCTATCTTTAATCCCACAACGCAGGGAGTTCCAAGCTCTCTTGATACAATAGCTGCATGACAAGTTAAGCCACCCTCATCAGTAATTATAGCGCAAGCTTTCTTCATTACTGGAACAATTGAAGGAGTTGTAGCAATTGAAACTAATACGTCTCCTTCATTCATCTTACTCATCTCTTGAGGCGTATTAATGATTTTTACATGACCTTTAGCTAATCCAGCACAAGCAACACTTCCCTGAAGTTGTTTAATATCTGAATTCACATCCAATTCTTCATGTTTCTTGACATTCTTCTCGTAAAATTCAAGAGCTTTTTTACCTTCTAAAATATCAACTTTTCCTTTATTAAATAAACAAATATGGAATTTCTTCAATGAACTAATATGGTTCACATCTAATTCCTTGCCTTTAAGCAAAGCCTCTTTCAACATTTCAGGAGGACAGCTTCTAACCTGATCAAGAGTTAAATAAATTCTTCTGCCAATTTCATTAAGAAGTTTCTCAGAATGATAATAGCTCTTACTCTGATAATCTTTTCTTCTTGGCTTAGCCCATACAACTTTCCCAGCCAAATTTAAGATAAACTCCTCAAATTCATTAGGTTTTATCTTTTTTATATAATTCTCAATCAATTTTTTATCATTTTCTTTTTTATTCTTAATTTCATTTAGCTTCTTACTAGGATTAATTCCTTTCTTTATATTTTCCTTTATGAAATCCAGAAAGTTATTTTGCGTAAATGCAGGTCCGCTATATGTATAATAAACCCACCCATGCATTTCAGTATGTTTCTGTAAATCTTTATAAAAAGCAGGATATCTAACTTTTAAATCTTGAATGGATATATCTTTTAAAGAGTTAAACCAAGATTCATTATAGTATCTATCCATCAAAATTAACAAACTTTCATCCTGATCTTGTGAAAATGAATTTTTACTTGGTTCAGTAAATACTCTGTATGCTTCTCTATATTCTTTCTCAGGAAGTTTATTTTTTAATATTTCACTTAAATTACTTTCAACAAAAGAAAAATTTCCAAAATCAAGTATAGGTAAAATAGAACCATAAGCATACATCTTTGCTTGTTTTTCAATAAATTTATCAAGTAATTCAGCTAATTTTTTATTGGATAATCTTGTCAAATCAGCATTTTTAATATCTCTTTCACTCCAAGCATTAAATTCCTCTCCAATTCTATTAGTCAAATCAATGATTTCTTCTACTCTATGGTAATCTCTCATAACCTGTTCTTTTATTTTTTCATGCGCATTAAACCAGGACTTTAAATTTAAAAGATATTCAATAATATTATTTCTAGAAGCCATATATGCTAAAGGAGCAGGTATGTTAAATAATTCAGGATATTGAGGAAATCCCTTAACAAATATATAATTTCTAAATAAAGGAGAATTAAAATCTCCTGCTACAACTTCTAAAAGGTATTCCTTATCCTCTTTAGTTTTTTTACTATCCATAAAATTGACTCATTTTATTATTTATAAACTCTACTCACATATTAAATATCTCATCCCAATGTTTTTCAAGAAAGTCCTTATGTTCTTTAACCATATTTTCAGGGAGCTTTGAAAATATCTTAACTTCGTGTGCATTTTCATCTGGTCTTAAATTTCCAGATACATAATCACATAAAATCATTAAACTCACAGACCATCCAAATCCTCGCTCTTTCTCCTCACTTGGAAACTCTGCATATCCAAGCATCTTGACAATTTTAACTTCAACTCCAATTTCATCTTTCATTAATCTTCTTAATCCATGTTCAACAGTTTCCTTGTAATGTAAAGTCCCTCCAGGTAAATGCCATTGATTATCCCACCCATAATTCCCATTTCGTAAAGACAATACAATTCCATCTTTCATCCTTACAACTGGATCTATACAAAATCTAGGAACTTTAGAATATATATGCTTAAACTCCTCATTAGAAAGAGGTTTTTTAGTTACCATAAGGCTAGTTATTTCCAGCTTTTAAAAAGTTAATTAATTCAAAATACCAAAAGGAGATAATGCAGCTAATATTTCTTGTCTTGGATTTTGAGGAATTCTCACAGGTTTTCCAGTTATCTTTGAAGCGATGCCTGTATAAATTTGTGATATTTTATAAAATTCTCTAACTGGGACTCTATAATCTCTAGCCAATTCAATTCTTTCTTCCATTCTATCTTTATTAGTTAAAACATCTTTATCAAGATTATTTTTCAGAAATACTCTAAAATCTTCTTTAGATTTTTCTACAACTCTTCCTTGATTATATTCTTCAACTGGCCAGAACCTTGATGAATCAGGAGTCAATACTTCATCAATCAATTCCATTCTTAGACCATCAGCTCTCTGAATATATCCTGCTTCAAACTTAGTATCAGCAACAATCTGTCCCACTTTAAGTGCTTGTTCTCTTCCAAAATTATATGCTTTAATAGCTAGTTCTTTATATCTAAATACATCTTCATTACTTTTAAAACCAAATTTTTGCCAATTATTAACTAAAGTAATAATATCCACATCAACATCATCTCTTTCTGGAACTCCTACAATTCCTTTCATTACTCCTTTAGTAGTTGGTGTAAACAAAACTTCTGGAAGCTGTTGATGCTGTTTCAATCCATCAGGAACTTTATTACTGCAAAATACTCTCTGCCCTTTTTCATATTTACTCCACATACTTCCAGTTATATTTCCTCTGACAATTCCTTCAACCATTACAGGATAAGCTTTCTGAACTATCCAAACAAGCGGATGAGGTGCTTCTAATAAGTGATTTCTAGCAATTCCTTTTTTATTAAGTTCATCAAACCAATATTGAGAAACAGCATTTAACACAGCTCATTTCCCAGGCACACCATTTAATCCATCTTCAGCTTTCCATCCACATTCAAATGCAGATATTCTATCACTTGTAACCATAACTCCTAATTTAGAACCTGGAAAAACCGCATATCCTCTCTGTGAAGCAAGACGAACACTATCTCCATCATTCAACCAATAAACAGCTCTAACTTTGCCTTCATGAACATTTCCAACATGTTTTATAGGTAAATTACTAGTTTCAGTAAGAGTTAAATCTTCAAGGCTCATTATTTAAAATCCTCTTCTTCAGCAGGATTAATTATATGTCTATCAATTATATTACCTTTTTTAGAATCAACATGCAAGGCTGCAACAGCAATTCTATAACTAGGATTCAAAGCACCATAAACACTATTAGCAGTTTTAGTTACATTATTGAAATCAACTAAAGTTCCAACAACAGGAGGTCCAGCAAAAGAAGGTAATGGATCTTTATTCTCTCCAGAGTAAGTTGTTAATAATAATCCTGCTCCTCTCTCAAAACCAAAATCCCAAAAACTATGCTCAGGTCTTTGCATACTATTATATCGAACATTATGGAATGTCCCACCATTATTCAAAGCAACTAAATTAATTCTAGGAGTATTATTAGGGGAATCAGGTTCATAACTTGCTTGATTAATCATTCTATCTTTTTGTGCATCATGGATTAAAGAAGGTCTATCAAAAGCTTTTCTCATAATTTCCATACTAATAACTCTATCATCTCTATTTCCAGAAAGAAATAGATGTTCTGATGAACTTATTGCAGAATTTAATAGATTCGTCTGTGAACCGTTACTAATAACAATTCCATTAGTACTAGGTATAATTGCCGGATAAAGTAAAAGGGCAGAACTTCCACTAGCCAATTGCGTAGGATCAGTAACGTCTGTACTTATAGCTCCAGTATTTTGACCTAACTTTAACATTCTAGCTTTACTACTAGGGCTTCTTCCAGTTAAAAAATAAACAAGAACATTATTCCCTTCTTCGTTTCTTCCAGCAATTATTCCTCTACCAGGATAATACATTCCAGAAAGAATTTCAGTAAGCACTTGCATACATCTACTTATCAAATAACCTTTTAAGCATTTATGTGTTAAAAATTATATATTAAAAAGGAATTTTATTATCTTCATACCTAACAAATCTTATCTTATCTTTCATCTTTTCTATGTCTTCAACAATTCTCCAGCATTCTTTTATTTCTAAATCACTTGCAAAATATTCTTTATCTCCATTTACTGCATTTTCAAGCAAGAAGGAATATTCATCAAGGCCTTTCTTTCCAGGATAAATAGAAAATATTTTTTCTTTACCATCTTTAAAATTTATTTTAATGTAACTTTCTTTCTTTCCAAGCATCTTTCCAGTTCTCAATATCAATTTTACACCCTTCCAATTATCATCTTTACATTCAAGAGTAATATTAACAAAAGTTTCTCTTCTAACATCTCTCAATTCCTTTTTATTTAATTCCTGCGAATAAGAATTATACTGCCCAATTAAGTTTTCTTTAGAATTAACAACTTTTAATTTATTAAGAATTTCAACTTTCTTATCATGCATCTCTTTTTTATTTTTAAAATTCGCCAGAGTAATAGATAACAATTGTAAAAGATGATTTTGAACCATATCTTTCAAAGCTCCAGATTCATTATAATATTCAAGCCTTTCTCCAACTCCTAAATCTTCATCAGAAACAATTTGAATTTCGGCAACATTTTTACTATTTAAAACACCATTAAATTTTTTATCATTCAATTTCAAATTAACAAGCTCTTTAACAGCTTCTTTAGCTAAATAATGGTCTATTCTAAATACATTTTCTTCATTAAAAACATTATGTATTGCTTTATCAAGTTCGTTTGAATTTTTCAAACCAGAACCAAAAGGTTTCTCAAATACAATTCTAGTAAAACCTTTTTTCTCTTTATCTAATCCGTGTCTCTTCAAGCCTTCCACGATACTCGGAAAAAACTTAAAACCTGTAGATAAATAATAAATTCTATTACACCCAGTTATATCACAATGCTTAAGAGATTCTCCAATTTTACCAACTTCACTAGGATTTGAAAAATCAGCACTTACATAATTAACTTCAAGACATTCAATTTCTTTCTTTAAATTTCCTTCAATAGAATCAACAAGTATTTTCTTATATTCATCATCACTCATCTGCTTCCTTCCAACACCAACAATCTTTGACCTCTTGCTCAGTACTTTTCTAGCAACTAAATCAGCAAAAGCAGGGGCAAGTTTTCTTTTAACTAAGTCTCCAGTTCCTCCAAAAAGCACAAAACTTACAACTTTCCCAGAATCATTTTCTTTATTATTATTCATACACAATTAAAAGAAAAATATGTTATAAATCTGTCTAATTCTATCAATGTATATAACTTCTCTGTTTTGTTCTAGCTTCTTCATCATGCTTACCAAGTAAAGCTTTCTTCAAGTTTTCAAGCACATTTACATCATTTGAATTCAAAGAGTCATCAACTTTCCTAAGTACAATTAGTCCGGAATCTTCAAATATATTGAATACATCTCCTTCTTTCAACTGGTTTTTACTTCTAAAATCAAGAGGAATAACTACTTGCCCTTTACTGCTTATCTTTGTAACGCCTATTTTCATATCTTAGTAAGATAATCTTACTATATAAGCTTTGTCCTTTTAAGCAAAAAACAAGCTAAAGTAGTACCTAAGATATATTTAACTCTTTAAGCAAGGTTAAGATATATAAATTACTCTTTCCTAATAATATAGCTAAAAAGAGAAATGACTAACATAAAACAACTTCAAGACATAGCTTCAATTATAAGAAGGGATTTGATAGAAAATATAGACTCAACCAGCAAAAATGACTTACTAAACAATTTAAGTTATGCTGAAATCCTCTCTTGTCTTTTCTTTTCAGAGATTCATTTAGATATAAAGAACCCTGAAAATCAAGATAACGATCAATTCACACTTCCAAAACAGAAATCAAACAAACTAATTAACATAATTCTTAAAAGATTAAACGCTATAAAAGAAGAATCTGAAGAAAATTCTTGGCAAAAGATAAAAATAAATAATTCAGACTTAAATTTATCAATTTCAGCAGGATTCGCTCTATCTGCAAGATTAAAGAATAGAAAATATAGAAGTTATATCCTTTTAGATGAGAATGAAATGTCTAAAGGAACTTTTTATGAAGCCATACAATTTGCTTCCCATAATTCATTAAATAACTTATGCGCTATTTTATCAATAAATTCCGCTAATATAAAAAACTACAAACAAAGATTTGATTCTTTAGGATGGAATTCTTTAATTATTCAAGGACATGATATAAAACAAATCCTTAATTCATTCAAAGAAGTAGAAAAATCAGAAAAACCAACAATAATTTTAGCTCAAACCATAAAAGGAAAGGGAGTTTCTTTTCTAGAGAATAATCCTGATCAAAATAAATTAATCTTAAATGATTCAAATTTAGTTCAAGCATTAAAAGATATAAATTATATAAAAATGCCTAAAATTTCTTTAAAGAAACCCAAAAGAATATCTGTAAAAGAAGATAAAAATAAAGTTCAATATTCTCCAAAAGAGTATAAGGTGACTGATTTAGTCTCAACTGAAGAATCCTGCAAAGAAACGATTCATTTAATGCATACATCAAATAAAAGAATAATTGCACTAGATTCAAATAAATTTTTCTCTCAAGATAATACTTTAGGATTAGCTTTAGGATTATCTTCAAAAGGATTTATTCCTTGCATTTTCTCACATGAAAGTGCGCTGTCAAAAAACCTCTCACAAATTCAAAGTTTACATCCAATAATCATATTTGGTAAAAATAATTCAGATATTGCTTATTTTAGAACTTTAAATAATTCACATATATTTTCTCCAAGCGATGCTATTTCTTCTGGAAAATTAATAAAAATAGCAGAAAATCTTCAAAATATATCTTATATAAAAAACTCATCAACACTAGCATCTATTCTTTACAAATATGATGAAGAATTTTTAATAGGTGGATTCAAAACACTTCTTTCCTCATCATCAGACAAAGCAGTAATTGCAAGTTCTGGAAATACCGTTCAAGAAGCACTAAAAGCACACACATTATTAAAAAACTCTAGAATAGATTCAGCAGTTATAGATTTATATTCAATAAAACCTTTAAATATTTATAATTTAATAGAATTCATCAAAGCTCACGGTAATTTACTAGTAGTAGTAGAAGAAAATCATTCTCAAGGAAATATCGGAGAAATGCTTTCAAACGAATTAATTAACTCAGATATAAAAATAATCCATTTACCTATAATAAATAATATTCATCCAGACTCAAATAAGATTCTATCTTCAATAAGGTCTTTTCTAGAATCAAAACCTCTCGAATCATTGATAAAAGATGACTCTAATATTAAGAAGCAAAAAAATAAATTAAAATCAAAAAAGAAAAAATAAAATGAATATTTTAACAGGTGCGAAAGAGTATATAGATAAAAAAACAGCTGAACAGATAGCTAAGCTGATAAACAAATACTCTGAAAAGCAGTCATTTGTAACTCTTGCTCTTCCAGGTGGAAGAAGTGTTTCAGGAATATTTTCAAATCTTTTAGAACAAACAATATCTTGGAATAAAGTACATATTTTTTTAATAGATGAACGTTTAGTAACTTTAAACAGTGAAGAGAGCAATTTTAAGCTAATAAAAGAAAGTCTATTAAATTCATTAGTAACTTCAGGAAAGTTGCCTCCAGAAAATATTCACCCTTTTAAATACGATAAAAATTCATTAGACTCGGGAATATCCTTTTACGAACAAGAACTTTTAGAGATATCAAATTATTTTGATATAATCTTAGTAAGTTCAGGAGAAGATGGACATATAGCAGGATTATTTCCAAATCATGAAACTATATTAAACACAAGTCAATTTTTTATGAAAACATCCACTTCACCCAAACTTCCAGAAAAAAGAATGTCTGCGTCAAAAAATCTTATAGAAAGATCAAAATCAGCAGTTATTCTCTTTATAGGAGAAGAAAAAAGACAAGCTCTATCAAATTTTGATAATCCTGCTTTAACAATTGAACAATGTCCTGCAAAATTAATAAAAAATATCCATGATAATTATATTATTACAGATTTGATTTAATCTTGAAGATAGCTTACAAGATTATCAAGGTCTTTATGTGAACCAATAATTCAAGAGCCAATTTCTTCGTTCTAATATTAGTCGCATCTTTTCCAATTTCATTATCAACTATAGATTTCTTAATATCTCTATCTAATCAAGAAAAGGTTATTTACGCACTAACTTCAGTTTCTGCATCTGTCTTAACCATAAATGCCCACCAAGGTCTATTAACAACAACAACTTCACCAGTTTCTGCATCTATATCTGTCTTTACATTCATATGAGATTTAAATATTCCTAAAAACTTTCCAGATGAATTTCCTTCCAAATGATAAACAACTCTCGGAGTATTTTTATGAGTAATTTCTTTTATTTCTAAACTATCATTACCAAACTTAGCTTTTAATCTAGCCTTAGCAATTTCACTCGCTCTATCAGGCAAAACTTTTATTTCTTTTTCTTTTCCATCCTTAGTCTTAACTTTTACTTTAACACTTCCATCTGCACTTTCATTTTGACTTATTTCAAGTTCAGATTCAGCCTCAAGACCATTTTCGCTAGATTTAAACAATCTTTTCTTCATTCCATTTTCCATTCTTTCTTTAATTTCCAACTTAACTTCTCTTTCCTTTCCATCAGCATCAATAAATTTTCTTTTTTCTTTGATCATTTCTCTAACAACAACACCATCTTTCATTTCAGTTATTCTCTTTGTAACAACTTTTGTTCCATCTTTATCATAATCTGTATTAATTTTAGTCTTTGTAACAATAGTACCATCAGAATCATCTTTATCAGAAGAACCTTCTTCAGCAACAACTAAACTACCAGCTAACATAATTGCTAATAAAAAAACAAGAGACAATCCAAATAAATTCTTTTTCATAAAAACTATAAAGAAATAGAATATAAAAACCTTTCTCAGATTTTACTCTCAATTGAAGAAACTCGAAGCATTAAGAAAAGAAGTAAAATAGTAAAAATAAAAATAAAATTTCTATTTAAAAAAGATATTAATTAATATCTTTCTCTTCTTCCGCCGCCAAATCCGCCTCCACCGCGACTTCCGCCACGATTTCCGCCAAATCCGCCACCGCCACCAAAACCTCCGCCTCTTCCGCCATCAAAGCTTCTGCGCATCGGTTTTCTGTCAGGGTCCATTGGTTTAGCTTCGTTAACTGTCAAAGCTCTACCATTGACATCTTTTCCATTAAGTTCTGAAATAGCTCTTCCAGCTGCTTCATCATCATTAATAGTAACAAAACCAAATCCTTTAGATCTGCCGCTGAATTTATCCTTTATAATAACTACTTCTCCTAATTCTCCAAAACTTTCAAAAAGTTTTCTCAAATCTGCTTCTGTAGCTGTGTAAGGTAAATTACCAACATATATTTTCTTGCTCATTGTATCCTCCTGTTCGCATTTAATTCCATTGTCGTACATTTCCAGAATGAGTCACGATACCTTTCGAACGAGTCGATTCATACGTTTCCACATCAGGATGGTACTAAAATCCTACTAAATATAGGGTTATAAAGTTATGGGTAACAAGTAAATTCTCTCTAAAAGATCATACAGTTCTACTGATATTTAAATCTATATTACTTTCTTGATAACTTCTTATAGCTTGGTATGTTGAAGCAGGTAAATACTTTTGCAAGGTTTTTGGACTAATTTTCAATAAAAAATCTATACTCGGGAAATTACCTCTTTTAATATCCATATCAAGAGTTTTTAATGGAGAATCAAATCCTCTACCAAGAAGTTTTTGAAGAGTACCGGAATAAATAAAATGTTTTCTGAAAATATCATAGAGTTTTCTTACCTCTTGATTATCACTTTCTCTCATACGATTAACCGTTCTAAAATTAAAGACAGGGTGTCTAACAACCACTTCTTCATCATCTAATTGCGGAAATATACCGAAAGCAGGATTTCTTGTTTGACTAGGTAAAATCATCCCTTGCTCAATTTCTACATTCAGAGCTTCATCTCCATCAACATACTTATCCAATATTAATTTCATAATAAAATGATAAAAACATGGCTATTTAAATGTTTCTTTTTGTAACTACTATCAAGATACATTATTTATAGAGTTAAACTTTAAACTCTTCTTCAAAGACAAATTTATTAAGTTCTTTTCTTCCTTTTGGAAGTTCTCTTGTTCTATATTTCTCAGATAAATTCGAGATATCGCCTGGCTTTCCAACACCAATCATCATTTCAACTTTGTAATTATCATCTAATTTCAGCATTTCTTTAGCCTTATCATAATCAAATCCAGCAAGCCCGTGCACAACAAGCTTTTTCAAAGAACCTTCTAAAGCAAAGTTCTCCCAAGCAGCTCCAGTATCTAAGCTGTGAGTTGGATTAAAAGTATTCTCTTCTTCCCAAGTCATTCTAGATATGACTACTATCAAAGCGCCAGCATTTTTAATCCAAGCCTGATTTCCAGCATCTAATAATTCAAAAAACTTCTTCCAATTCTTGCTTTCTTTCAAAACATAAACAAATCTCCAAGGTTGTTCATTGCTTGAGCTTGGAGCCCATCTAGCAGCCTCAAACAGAGTCATTAATTCTTTCTTACTTACTTTCTCTCCAGACATAGCTCTTGCACTCCACCTATTAATGAATATTTCATCAACACCATTTTCAGTCTTTCTAAAATCCTCAATTTTCATAACTCTTCTTTGCTAATAACCTATTTAAAGTATATGAAATTTTAATAAAAATGAATCAAATATACATTTTAGATCATTTAGATACAGAGCTTTTTGCTTGGTCTTTAATAGAATATAAAAGAATTTCAGAGTTTGTAGGAAAAAACAATCTCTGGTTCACAAACATTGAAGAAAAAGACAAAAAGAAATTAGAAAAATATGGGAAAGTCTTTACTGAATCAGTAAAGGACATGAATCTAAAAGAAACTTGCATTCTAGATCCAGAAGCAACAATTACATTATCTCCTGAAGATAAATCAAGATTCAAGTACATAATAATTGGTGGAATATTAGGAGATTATCCTCCAAAGAAAAGAACAGAGGAATTAATAACCTCATTCATGCCAAACTCAGAAAAAAGAGACTTAGGAAAAGAACAGTTATCAACAGATAACGCAGCTTATGTAGCACATAAAATTTTATCAGGAACACCATTAAGCAAAATAAAATTCATAGACTCTCCCGAGATAGAAGTAAATGAAATAGAATCAGTTATTCTTCCTTTCAGATATCCTTTAGTAAAAGGCAAGGCATTAATGTCAAAATCAATTATAAAACATCTTAAAGAAAGACCTGGTTTTGATTAATTTCTCCTTTCATAAACAACTCTTTCTTTTTCAGCATCATAAAAACCATTATCCGAACTACTAGGATTGTATACTCTAATCTCATAAGGATTCAGATTAAAACCTCTACGTTGCTTTTTTCCGAATCTAAAATCCTGAACAACCTTCTGCAAATCTCCTCTTTCACCTCTATCTAGATCACCAACAATTCTTTTATCACGAGAGACTATAACAACAGGTTGTCTAATGGCTGTTGCAACAGTCGTTGCTATAAGCTTTCTATCTGTGTCTAACATATCTCCAAATGTTTTTATTTCTCCAAGTTCATCATGATTTTTGTGATGAACTTTTGCTCTTTCATAAGCCAATCTATAAATTTCAGATTGTAAGGGATTTAATTTCGAAGCAGAAAATGCTCTTGATCTAAAATCTTCATTAAATGCTCTAAAATGCCTAATATAATCGCTCATATTTTCTGCAAAAGTCTGTCTTGCTTGATATTCTTCAAAATCACCATTCATTCTTAAGGTTTGTAGAAAATCTCTTTGGTAAATTAAGTGCGTTAAAAATCTTTCATTCTCCTCTATAACTTCAGGTAAATACAAAGTATCCTTTCCTTTAACGAAAGCATCCAATTCGATAAGAAGTATTGAATGTTGGCTTAAAGAACTACGAGCATTATCTTCTAAACAAGGTTCCCCACGATTATTTATTACTAAATTTCTTTTAGAAGGTATTGGGGGTCGGAATGCACTTGTATCAATAATATATTTTCTTTTTTCTTTGTCAGAATCCATACAAAACAAAATTAAAAATCATTTTTAAAGTTTTATGTATAAAACTATCTAGTTCTTGAGCATGCTCGAGAATTAAAAATTTTCGATATATAAAAATAGGAAATTTATTCCGTATAATATTTTCTAAAACTTTTTAATAACTTTTGGAATTTTCCTTCTTTTATACTCTCTCTGGCTTTTTTCATTAGACTTTGAAGGAAATGTAAATTATGAATACTAGCAAGGCGATAACCAGTTCCTTCTTTTTGCTTAAGTAAATATCTAATATATACTTTTGAATAAGTCTTACATGAAAAACAATCACACATTTCATCTATTGGCTTTAAGTCATTTTCATATTTTTTATTCAATAAATTAATCTTTCCTTTCCAAGTGTATAAACTACCATGTCTTGCATTTCTTGTAGGAAATCTTGAATCAAACATATCACACCCCCTATTTATTGCCTCAAGCAATTCAAGAGGATGTCCTGCACCCATCAAATAAACTGCCTTTTCTTCAGGAATTATCTTCTTACAAACTTCAATCATCTTATATTCTTCTTTCTTAGGTTCACCAAGGGCCAAACCTCCAATACTATATCCTTGAAAGTTCAAGGCTACTAATTCTTTAGCACTTATTTTTCTTAAGTCGGAATGAATTCCTCCCTGTATAATTCCAAATAATATTTGTCTTTTATCAGAAGATAATTTATGTTGTTTTTTATCATGATAAATCTTACATCTCTCAGCCCAAGAAGTAGTTTTTTCAATTGCTTTTCTTATCTCTTCCTTTGAATTTTCAATCAAAGGCATACTATCTAAGCACATAGCAACATCAGAATTTATATCTAACTGAATATCCATATCCTTCTCAGGAGTAATATATAATTCTTTTCCAGTATAAGGATTTTTGAATCTAACTCCATTTTTATCGCTTCCAATATAGAGAGAATCAGTATACATTTGAAATCCTCCTGAATCTGTAAAATTAATTCCATTCCAAGCCATCATCTTACCTATTCCTCCAGCTTTTTTTATAACCTTACTTCCAGGCTTCAAACTTAAAATAAAGGCATTACTTATTACAGCTTTAGCATTCATATTTGTAAAATCATCTGGAGAAACAAATTTAGAAGTCATCTTTGTAGCAACAGGCATAAAGAAAGGAGTTTCTATATTTCCTGATTTTGTATGTAAAATTCCAGTTCTAGCTTTACTCTTCTCATCCTTAGCAACAATATGGAAAACCATAATATTATCTAATTTATAGATATAAAAATCTAACTTATAATTAAAAAAATTTATAATAACGATTTTCCTTAAATATCTATGAAAAAAGAGAGTTTTTTATTAGTATTTACCTTGATATTATTTCTCTCAATAGTTATCGCAATTCCAACATTTACAACTAATTTTCCAACTCCTTCAAACAACACATTTACAACTAATACCTCTATTCAATTAAATTTTTCAATTATTGAACAAAATCTTCAATCATTAATATATAATTGGAACGGCACAAATCAAACTTTTTATAATCACACCCTAGTATTGATGCTTAATCTTAACAATATTTCAGCATTCGGAGATAATGCAACATATTCAGCAGATTTAACAAATTACAGCAACAATGCAACATTTCTTAATGGAGCAATTTATAATATTTCTGGAAAATATGGTTCAGCTTTGCAATTTGATGGAATAGATGATGGAGCAACAGTTCCTGACTCAACCTCTTTAGATTTTGGAACAGGAGGATTTTCTTGGAATCTCTGGTTTAATGTACGTACATTAAACTCATCTAGTTCTTCTCAAATTATATCTAAAAGAGTTGGTTCAAGTGGAAATATAGAAGTTCAAATAACTCAAGGAATGATTGAAGCATATATAGAAGGAACTGGACAATCAACATTAAATTTAGCAACTACATTTAACGTATCTACTAGGTTAAACCAATGGATTTTTTTAACTCTTAATAGAAATTCTACAACTATTTCATTTTATGTAAACGGTTTACACAATGTTTCAGGAACTTCAGCGCATAATGTAGATAATACCAATTCATTAAATATAGGTAGAGATTATGATGGAACAACACCTGGAGAGTTTTACAATGGAACTATAGATAATGTTATGATTTATAATAGAGGACTAACTCCTCAAGAAATATATCAATTATATGTTTCAAGTTTTGAAAAATTCAATACGACACAATGGAACTTATATATAAATCAATCACACAACGCGACAAAGACTTTAGGTAACGGGTCTTATACATATTTCATAGCCTCTAAAAATTCATCAGGAACTGAAAACACTACAGATGTAAGAACTCTAACAATAGATACAATTAATCCAAGTATAAATATAACTTCTCCAATAAATAATTCAAATTCATCAATTGGCCAATTAAATATAAATTTCACAGTTTCAGATACAAATCCATTTTCTTGTTCTTATAGTAATGATTCATATTCTGCAAATATTACTCTTTCAAATTGTGCAAACATAACCACTGTAACTTGGTCTCAAGGAAGACACAATTTAACAGTTTATGTAAACGATTCAGCAGGAAATACAAATAGTTCATATGTAAGTTTTATAATAGATTCATTATCTCCAATTTGGTTCAACAATAAAACTAATATTACTTCAACAACTTCAGGAGGAATTTATTTCAATATAACTTTCAACGATACAAATACTGGACAATACATTTTCAGTTTTTACAATGGTTCTGCATGGAATAATGACTCTTCAACAAATTATACTTCAAACACAGAAATAAATGTAAATAAAAATATATCAATAACTTCAGGAGATATAAATTGGACTTGGTATTTAAACGATTCATTTGGAAATACAAATCAAACATCTGTTTTTGGTATAACAATAAATCCAGCATCATCGAGTTCCAGTTCAAGCTCTTCAGATAGTTCCAGTTCAAGCTCAAATGAAAAGGGTAGTTCTTTATCTGAAATAAAAACAAAAGATTCAAGTATAAGATTTAAAGTTTCAATAAATAAAGATAAAACTTTCATAAAAGAAATAAAAGATAACAAAGAAACTGGAATAAAAGAGTTTGAAATAAAAACAAAAAATTGGCTAACAGGTGATATATACATAAGCAATTATAATGAAAAACCAGATAATTGTGTTATAAATTATCCTGATAAATATGAATTCTACAAAGCTCTTGAGATAAATCATAGTTTTTCAGATAAAAATTTGGAAGAAGCACGCCTTAGACTTGGAGTGAATAAAGGATGGATATATGATAATAACATTTCAGAAATAAAGGCAGTAAGATGTTATCCAGACTATGAAGAACTTAAAATAAGTTATGTAAATGAAGATAAAAAAGAAGGAATATATGATATAAATTCAAGAGGATTTTCAACATGGGCGATAATAGGAAGTCTTTCAGAAGAAAAAATACTTGAAACTCCTGATGAATACATTTCACCAGATAAAGAAAAAAGCGACTTCACTTTATGGATTTTAATAATATCGATTACAATAATTTTAATTTTGCTAATAAATAAACATAAAAACATAATTAGAGAAAATCTATCTATTCATAACAAATGGTTTGATTTAAAGTGGAAATTAGATTTAAAATTTAAAAGTCATAAGAAATAACTATTTATTCAAATGTCCAGATATAACTAGCATATTAGAATAACTACCATTACTATTTTCTATATAATCTCCTGCATGCAAGAAAGCATTTTCTTCAGGTAATTCTATACTTGCTTCAAGATTACGTCTCTGACGTAAAGCGAGTGAAAGTTTTTGTCTTAATTCATTTTGTAATTCAGTTGCGTGTCTAGCGCTACTAACAAATACTTTACCAATAGGCACAAGCGAATCAATAGGAAATTTGTAAGCAAGTTCATTATTATCAAATCTAAATTCTATTCTAATATCTACATTTCCTTGAGGTATTTCATCAACTGAATTAACCGTTTTGCCTGGGAAAGCGACAAGCTGATATCCTTGGACTCCTGCACCAATTCTAGGCAAAGCAAGATAACCTATAGGCAAATCATCAATTTGTTCCATTCCTCTTAAACTTCTAGAATTATACAATTTAAGTGTTTTATCAGTGTCTAAAACTTTAACATGTCCATCATTAACATTTGCAAGTCTTAAAGATAAAGGAGTAAAACTATCTACTGGAACACTATCTCTAACAGAAAATCTACCCAAAGAACTAACTTTAATTACTGGTGAACTTTGCCCATACTTGAGAAAACACTCATGATGATACATAAATAATATAAGCATAATCACTTTTTTAATATATGCCTCTATTTTTATCTAAAAATAAGTAGTAAACTAATAGATATTATCGTGATGATCAAAATCCCAAAAGAGAATAAAGTTATTAGCAATATCAACTTTAAAAGTCAATACAAATGATTTATCAATATGAACTCTTTTAAAATCACTTAGATCATGTCTTAAATTTTTATATCTCTTAATACTTTCAGCATCATTATTGAAAATCTCTTTAACTTTTTTATAAATAATCTCTGCTTTCTTCTTATCTTTTTTCAAAATCTTCTTTATTTTAAGTTTCAATTGCTCGCTAAAATCATATTCAAACATTAAACCTCAAATAGCGTATCTAACTCTTCTGAAGTCATCTTTCTATTTTTATATTTCTTTATATGCTGATTAACTCCATTTATCATATCTTTAACATATTCTTCTTTTGCATCTCTCTCAAATATTTCATCACCATATAATTCAGCAAATTTATTTATAGCTTCAGATTTATCTTTAAGACTATATTTAGCTTTAAGTATAGTTAATACTTTATTTGTATAAGGACTTATATCAATTCTAGCACTTACACTATTATTTTCCATATGCATACCATATGCACATGAAGTATATAAATGTTTTCTTAATCAATCTTCTTTCTAAGCAAATTAGCATTCACAACAACACTAATTGAAGATAAAGCCATAGCAATCTCTGCAAAAACAGGAGGTAATAAACCTGCAACAGCAACAGGAATTGCAATAGTATTATATGAAAATGCCCAGAATAAATTTTGTTTAATCTTTCTAAATGTAGCCTTACTTAAATTAATAGCTTCTACAACACCAATCAAACTTCCTTTAACAAGCACTAAATCTCCAGCCTCAATAGCAATATCAGTTCCAGTTCCCATGGCAATTCCAACATTGCTTTGTTTCAAAGCAGGAGCATCATTTATTCCATCACCAAC
>SXGU01569507.1_pt1 | contig 57433 bp, 62 predicted proteins | sample 3174531 | NCBI WGS metagenome assembly SXGU01 (sample SAMN11356863, study PRJNA531348) | freshwater metagenome | isolation source: freshwater sample F1-140 | place: China: Fuxian Lake, Yuxi | collected 2017-12-25 | reverse complement strand
GTTAGTATTGCTGAAATTAGCATACGCTTTCATAGTATAATTTCCAACAGCGAGCGTATTCTGATTGTAAGTGAAATAGGTATTCGCATTGGAAGAATTAGACATAGTAATATTAGTAGTTCCATTGTTCAAAGTAAACCATACTTTTCCAAATTGACTTAGACTAACAATAAATGTAATTGGAAAGTTGTTTGTATATATTATATCCTCTTCGTCAGGTGTATTGACAATCATAAACGGCACCATAGGGGGAAGAATAGGATCACGAACACTAAAGTTAACAGATTGCGTTGCTTTTTGGGTTGTGCCTGTGAAGTTTGCATATACAATAAAAGTATAATTTCCAACAGCGAGCGTATTCTGATTGTAAGTGAATTGAGTACTCGTATTTGAAGAATTAAGCATGGTCACATTAGTAATTCCATTATTCAAAGTAAACCACACTTTTCCAGATTGATTCAGATTAACAATAAATGTACTTGGAAAGTTGTTTGTATAGATTATCTTGTTTATAGTAGGTTCTTCTATAGCAATAAATGAATTCATAGAAGAAACATCAGATCCATTACCAATAGAATAATTAGTCCAGCCAGTTACATTAAACAAAACATTTCCAGTATTCAAAGCAGTAAGATTCACACAAATACTTGAAGGGCAAGGAGCTCCGTTTCTCAAGATTATAGGCGTATTAAATGTAGTTGAAATATTAATCAATTTTACAAGTGCTTCTTGATTAAACCCTGGAGAATTAACAGAATTAACTTCTACAAAATTAGTTCCTATCTTGACATCTGAACTTAGATTATTGCCTGTGGCTGTAATAAATGGGTAAAAGGATATTTCTCCTTTTCCAGAATTTATGAATTTAATACGAGTATTAAACAAGTTATAGACTTGAATATATGTATCTTTCAAAACAATATTACTACCAGAATCTACGATATCTATAGGACCAATAGAACTAGATGCAGGAATTATCTTAATCTTGGAGAGATTAAAAATGGAATCAACAGAATTAATAGGAGTAATAAAATTTTCAATAGTTTCATTAATGAAAGTATTGTGTTTGCTATCTTTAGAAAAAATTCCAAATTCTCCAGTGTGTAGAGTATTATTTGAAAAGGCATTATTATCAGAATAGTGTAACTCTAAACCTCTCATTGAATAGCCAATATAATTAGAGCTAATATTGAAATTTGAAGAACCATTTAGGTATATTCCCGGATGGTTAGCGATATAATCTATTCTTTGTAGAAAATTCCCCTGAACTCCCTCAGCCGAATTTATTCCCAAACCCGAAGACCCCCAAAAGTCTATTCCAGCCCAAGTAAAATTAATAATCTTATTCCGTATTACTGAAACATTGACAGAATTAACAACGCGAATTCCAGTAAGAGAATCGTTAATAACATTGCCGATTATTTTTGTTCTTTGTGTAGCATAGGAATATAACCCAATATAAAACGAGCTAACATTCAATCGTTGGATAATGTTCCCATTACCCCTATTCTCAACAGCAAAAGATATATTTGTAGAATTTGTTGAAACAATACTATGCTTATAGTTTCCATCAAGTATAGAGTTATGTGCATAAAGATAAATACATGTTCCGTTAGTAACTAAACTTCTATTCAAAGTATAATAAGTATTATCTTGGTTTAAAATACCACATGAACTAACATTAACATAATTCAGAATAGCTGGTTGTAATGAAACTGGGGTGGATATGTTAAAGATAAAAACAAAGAGCAAAAGTATTGTGATAAAAATAAATAATAATGGTATGCTATAATACAAAGGAATTCCTTTCTTTCCACTATTTTCATTAATCTTCATGCTACCTCAAATATTGAAGATTTTTTAGATATATAAACATTTAGACTTATAAAAAACATTTTCGTTTAATAGTTATTAAGCGCCCTTCGTCAAAATAAAAAAGAAAAATAACCGGCGCAGTTCGGCGCTACGCGCCTCACATCTTATTGTGGCAAATCATTAATAAGCAATTTAATCAGTAAATTGCGAGCTTAAAAATATCAATTTTTATTGTGAGCAATTTTAAATCAGAAAAACAAAAATAAATTGAACTAAATCTCTATTACAACGCCGTCTCTTCCAACATTAAGAACTTTGGTTTTTCCAATATTATCTTCTGTTCCAAAAGTTTCGTGAATATGCCCATGTAAAAGTAAATCTGGTTTGAATTTTTCAACGGCTCTCTTTATTGATTTACTCCCCTCAAAACCTGTTTTCTCAGAAAGTCCTCCAGAAGGATGCATATGTGTAAGCATGACTTTTTTTTCTATTCCTTTCAAACCCTTATGGGCTTTCTCTAAAGTTGAGAATAATTCTTTTTCACTTATTCCAGATCTTGGACCTAAAGCTGTTGAAGCACTTCCTGCTCCAAAAAATCCCACACCTTCGTAAACTGCCGAATATCCGTGAATATTTGTAACACCATATAATTGAGCCAAAAAATCAGTTGTCGCAAATGAATCCCAATTTCCAGGTAAAAGTAAAACTTTTTGTCCCTTATCCTTAAATGGTTTAATCAAATTATTGCTTTCACCAAATCCAGTCAAATCTCCACATAAAACAACCAAATCAACTTTCTCATTTTCAGCACGCAAAGCTAATTTTTTTGTAAGTCTTGAATCTCCGTGTAAATCCGACGCCGCAAGTATTTTTAATTTCTTAGACATAAATAAATAAAGAAGGCTCATTAAATAAATATTACTAATTCGAATAAAACTCAAAAAGAGTAACATAAAATAACTACTAATGAAGATAACAGAGTAACAGAAAAACTTAAAAGCGATATCTCAATTGGAATATAGAGGTTACAAAACATATATTCAAATGGTACAAAAACCAAAAGATAATTTTGACGTATTTTTCAGGAGAAAGCCTGCCCTGATGCTAGTAGCTCTTAAAAAATTAACTCGCGCTCGTTACGGCTCAATTTTAGCAAAGGAAGTTGACTGCACATATAGCCACGCAGTTAAAATTCTTCAAATGTTAGAAAAATTAGACTTGGTAACTTTTGAAAAAAAAGGTAGAATCAAACTCATAAAACTAACAAAGAGAGGCGAAGAAGTCGCAACAAACATAGAAAACATAAAAAGAATTATTGCTTAACCAGATAAATTTATATAATCTAAAGCATATATTCCAAAATGAGTGTTGTAATAAAAAGAAATGGGAAACAGCAAGAGTTCAATTCAAATAAAATAAAATCAAGTATTCAAAAGTCTTCAAATGATGCTGGGATATCTGCTTCAAGAACAAAGGAAATTTTAGATGAGGTTGCAAAACCTGTAATCGATAAATATCAAAATAAAAAGGTCAAAACATTATACTTGAGAAGAATAATTTTGAGAAGATTAGATAGAAAATCGAAGTCTGTCGCAAATGCTTGGAGAAGATACGACAAAAAGAAAAGAAGATAATTTTTCAGATAAATAAGCATAGCAACACTTAAAAACGATTTTTATTCTTATTTACTGCTACGGCCTCGTAGCTCAGCCTGGTAGAGCACCGGCCTTTTAAGCCGGGTGTCGCGGGTCCAAATCCCGTCGGGGCCATATTCTAAAACATTCCGAATGGATTTTCCAAATACTTCAATTTGAGTGAAACGAAAATTGGAGTTGCAAATAACCTCAGTTATTTAGCACCCGTCGGGACCATTTTCAACTCAGCAGTGAGGAGCTTCGCAATCATCAGATGAGAAAGCCCGCAACAATAGAGTTGAAAATTATTTTCCAGAAAAGAACTCTGCTAAAATAATGCCTAATCCGACACTCATTTCAGTGATATATAAAATAGGTAGAGTTTTTTTCAAATTAAAATATTCACAATTAAAATCTTTAATAATTTTTAATTCTGGAGAAACTTTTTTTTCCAAATTACCAGATTTAGATAACACTTCATTCAGAGGAATAAAATAGCATTGGCGTTCTCCATAAAGTTTCGCAACATTGGAATAATTTCGTCTATCATCGCCATATATTTGCCCATCTTTCTCAAGAGTGCATCCTTCAGGAGAATTTAGTTCCCATTTGACAGAATCATAAACATAATCTCCCACAGGATATAATTTAGTAGCCATAGATGAATAAATTAAATCCCCTATAAAAAATAATCGTTCAAAAATACATTCTGTTTATTTGTAAACTCTCCAAGTATGTTCGCATTCAACACATTTGTAAAATTTTGTCTCGCTTTCATCAGAAGAACGAGTCTGCATAGTCCAAAAGAACGCTTCTTTATTCTTACATTCAGGACATTTCATTTCAACAATAGGGTAAGTGGTCATTTTTGATTCATCAACAACAGCTATTCTTTCAGGAACATTCATTTTTTCAGAAGCTTGTAATTTCAATTTACCTTTATGTCTATGTCCGCACTTTGCACAAGCAGAACTCTTATCCCCTTCAACAAGCAAAATACATCCACATTTAGGGCAAAATTCCATATTTTCTCAAAATTGTAACTTCAAAACATTAAAACAGGTATATAAATATTTGTGAATTAAAAGATTATCTACAAAATCCTCTCTGTTCCTTTGGTTTTGAACCTTCAAAGAAAATCAGCTTAATCCATCCAAGTCCAGGCACTCGTCCAATTGCTTTTCCGATAAACTGGTCTTTCTGAATATCTGTTTCACCTGGAAGCTGTCCAAAGTTATTATCTCCTTTCGTGTCGTAAGGATCTATACGAATAAGTCTATGAATTAAAGGATATTTATACTGCGAATTGAATATTAAAACATCTCCACGAGAATATTCTCCCCTACCAGAAACTAACACAATATCTCCTTTGTTCAAACCATTTTTGAAACCGACATTTTCAAACTCTTCTCTATTAATATCATGGGTGTCATACCAAACACCATTTCTTTCCCACCACGAATCAAATCCATCTGGATGATACATACTACAAGATTCTACGACAACAAGTGGCAGAGAAGTAGCGAATACCCAGCTCATAAACGGAAAAAAAATAAATTTGATAAAAATAAAAGCCAAAACAAGTGAAACGATCCAAGACTGCCATGTGTCTTTTTTTAAAAACATCCAAAATTTTTTAGCATGATTAAAAAATGAATTCATAAATAAAACAGAGTTCAAAGGTTTAAAAATCTTTTATTAATGAGCTCTTACAAAAATGAGCGCGATTTTTAAAAATTTTATAAGTCATCTCAAATATTAGAAATTTTCATAATATTTGTAAAATTTATGTACCATAAGATGATTAGAAAAAATTTTAAGAACATTATAAATATTTAAAAACTTCAAAAACTCAAAGAAAATATGAAGGTGAAAATAATGCTCATAATAGGAGCAATGATTTTATGTCTTTTAGCATTGACTCTAACAATTTCCCAATATAAAGGAAAACCTAATTTAGCACCCATATCTGCAACAGTTAATATTGCTTCAAATCCTATAGCTCCGACAGTTCTTGATTTTGCAAATCCAACAGGGATTCTTGCAGGACCATATAATCCGGTTCAAGGAGGATTGGCTCCAACTCATTTATCTATCTTAGTTGAAGATCTAAATGGTAATCAACAACTTCCAGGAGATTCAACATTTCCTATAATTATTTCCGGTCCAAATTCAAATATTTTATCAGGAATATTTGCTCCAACAACTGCCCCAATACCTGAGATGTCTAGAAATTCGGTGGAATGTCAGCCAATAGAATGTAATTCTCCAGAAGTTGTAGGTTCTGGGCTCTCATGTAATCCTGGAAGAGAATCTATTCAGAGAATATATTCGTGCAGTTCTTTTTTATTACAATCAGATCCTCCAGGAAATTGGAGATTTTCAATGAGCATTACAGATTCAACAGGTCTTTCAAGTTTTACTCTTCCTAATCTCCCCCCTATATCTGGAGATCCTGGATTCCCTGAATTTGTAGTGTATAATACATTATCTGCCTTCTTTTTTGGAATATACGATGCTAATATTCAACCTCCAAGTTTCGTACCTCAAAGTTTCGTGTGGGATGCTCTTACAATTACAGGAACAAATCAAATAACCTCTAATGGATTAACTATTATAAATATGGGAAACACTCCTTCAAATTCAATATCTATAACAGGAACAGATTTGGTGGGAGTAAATAATCCTCTTTCAATATTGAACAAAAATGCGTTTACATTGAGTGGAGTAAGTGGAGGAATTCCTCCAGCAGAATGTGTTCTTAGTTCGAACACAATTACATTATCTGGAACTCCTCAAACAATCCCTGGAGCAATTGTTCCATATACCCAAGCAGCAAGTACTCTTGCCGGATTTGATACGGAAGTAATATATGGTTGCATACCAAACACACTTATTTCTTCAATAAGTGGTGTTCCTGATTCTCAATACAAAACTCCAATTAATCAGAATTGGGATTTAACAATATGATTCATAAGAAAACAATTTTCGTAATGGGTTTGATTTTTGTAGTTTTGACTTTATTGACTGGAAAAGTTAATGCGGAATTAGCTTTGGGATTTCCCTATGAAGTAAGTGGCTCTTCAGGACAAACATTCGAAAGTATAATTTCTCTTCAAAATACACTAGAACCTATATCTAACATACAAGTGGAAATAATAATAAAAGAAGGTAGTGAATATGTTTCATTTCCTCAAGGAACCACGATCAATCTAAGTGCTAATGAAACAAAAAACATTAAAATGTTAGTATCAATTCCTACAAATGCGAAAGCTGAAAAAAAATATCCAGTTTCATTAGCATTTAAACAAAAAAATAATGAGGCAGAATCTTCTGGAATGATAGGATTAAGTATAACAATATTAAAAGATTTCAATATAAGGGTTCTTGGAGAAGAAAAATCAAACACAATAATCGTAATAATTTCAGCAATATTAATTACTTTAATAATTCTTTTAAGTTGGTTGCTTATTAAAACTCTAAAAAATAAAAAATAACTAATCTTTTCAGTCTTTTGATTTGTGACTTTTGAATTTTGTATGAACTTCATTAATCAATCCTCGCGCCCGACTCTCAAGCCACGCCACTCTTGCTTTTTCCAGCAAACTTAATCCGCGAAAATCAACGACAGAACCAGCATAAACATTTCCTATAATAATTGGGGAAACATGAACATCTCTCACAACAACATTTTCTCCTTCAGCAATCTTCAAAGATAATTCTTTAATAGTTTTAGAAGTTCTCACATCTGCAAGTTCAGTTCGTCCATCAATAGAAACTAAATCCTGATAATCTATAACTTTATTGTCATCATAGCCTAAAACTTTGTGCGCAGCATAAGACATAGAGATAATATTTCGGTGTCTATCCACAAAAGCATAACATCCTTTTGATTCCCCAGTTAATGGATTAATTCCCTTTTCAATCAACTCGCAAACTCTTGACCTCATAAATATATCAAACGCACCAACATTTTTTTCGGCGACAAAACGTTTATGATTCGTTTCGCGATTCTGCACTTTCAAATGTTGGGCAAGATTTCTCAAATCTTCAGTATCACGCGATACATTAGTCAGATAGTCTTTCATAGCCTCTAACTCTCTTCGCGTAGAATTCAACTCACCATTCATAGCAGTCAAATCTGACTCATATCGCACGACTTTATTTTCCAACTCGCACACATATTCTCGTCTTGCCCGTTCCGACAAAAGTTCATCACCCGAAGAAAAATCTTCCAAATCAGACAAATTATAAAAAACTTCTTCAACATCCTTAGCAACTGAACTGCCAATAGATTTCACTTTCTCATACATCTGTTTGAGAATTTCCATAACAAAACAGGAAGATATTAGGATTTAAACTTTTGTAAATAAGTATATTTTCAAATATCAAAAATTTTAAAATTTGAATTCGGATTTTCCAAATTTTAAGCTGATGATATCGCTCAGCAAAGTTTAAATAGTATATACCTGTCCGTATACACATAAAAGGCATACCATGACAGACATATTTAACGAGACAATCTTATGCAAGAGTTGTAATATAGCAATGAAACAGATTGTTGTTAATAAACAAGGATTAGAACTTCGAGCAATTCAATGTCCTAAATGTCAAAAGCAAATAATCCACCCAGCAGATTTAAATGGTTTTGAAAATTTCAAAAATCTTAAAGGTAAAACTTATAATGTCAAATTAAGAGTTGTTGGAAACAGCCACGCCGTAAGCATACCAAAAGAAATCGTTGAATTTATGCGTCATCAAGAAAAAATGATGGATGACATGGTAAGGCTATGTTTTGAAGACATGCACCGATTAAGTCTTAATTTCGGTTCGGAAGAAAGTGGAGAAGATGAAGAAGAACAATTAAATAATCGTATAAAATCAAAAAACAAATGGAGATATATCTAAAATGCCTGAAGCACCAAAATTAATCAAACTAAAAGTATTGGAAGCTTTGCAAGACGATGCATATAAGGGCATAGCCAGAATAGACACAGAAGTTATGCGCGCTTTAGGTTTGAACAGAGGAGATATAATTTCAATTCAAGGAGAACGTGAAACCGTAGCCATAGTTGATAGATCATATCCGGCAGATATAGGAGAAGGAATAATTCGCATCGATGGACTAACAAGAAAAAATGCAAAAACAGGAATTGGTGAGAAAATAATAGTTAGAAAAGCACAAGTCAAACCAGCAAAAAAAATAACTATTGCTCCAGCACAACCTGGAATAATGGTTCAAGGAGACCCAGAAGCATTTAGGTCAGGACTTTTGGGAAGAGCATTAGTGAAAGGAGATATAGTTTCTTTAGGAGGAGCACAAAGACGCAGAGATTTGATGAATAATAATATGGATGAAATTTTCGGAGATTTACAAGATTTGTTTGGAGGAAACTTAGGAATGGGATTCCAAAACATAAGATTCAAGATAGTTTCAGCATCACCCTCACTACCAGTAATAGTAAATGAAAACACAGAGATTACAATAAATGCAAAGGCGACATCTGTAGAAGAAGAAGCAATTCCTGAAGTAACTTATGAAGACATTGGAGGTTTAACAGAAGAAATAAGAAAAATCAGAGAAATGGTTGAACTGCCATTAAAACATCCCGAAGTATTTGACCGTTTAGGGATAGAACCTCCAAAGGGAGTTTTATTACATGGGCCTCCAGGAACTGGTAAAACATTATTAGCAAAGGCAGTAGCAAACGAATCAGAAGCCAATTTCATTTTATTAAATGGTCCAGAAATTATGTCAAAATTCTATGGAGAATCAGAGAAAAAAATCAGAGACATATTTGAAGAAGCAGAAAAGAACGCACCTTCAATTATATTCATAGACGAAATAGATGCGATAGCTCCAAAAAGAGAGGAAGTTCAAGGAGAAGTTGAACGTCGTGTCGTTTCTCAATTATTGACGATGATGGATGGTTTGAATGCAAGAGGAAGAGTAATAGTTATAGGAGCAACAAATAGAATAAACTCAATAGATCAAGCATTAAGAAGGCCTGGAAGATTTGACAGAGAATTAGAAATTTCGGTCCCAGATAAAAATGGTAGATTAAACATTTTAAAAATTCACACAAGAGCTATGCCTATGAAAAAAGATGTTAATCTTGACGAATTAGCAGGAAAAACTCACGGATTCGTTGGAGCAGATTTGGAATCTTTGGCGAAAGAATCAGCAATGGGAGTTTTGAGAAAGGCACTTCCAGACTTAAACTTAGACGAAGATAAAGAAATTCCTCAAGAAGCTCTTGACAAAATGATAATCGGAAAAGAAGATTTTGATTCTGCGTTGAAAGTAGTTCGTCCAAGCGCAATGAGAGAAGTTTTAGTAGAAACTCCAAATGTAACTTGGGGAGATATTGGAGGATTAGATAAAATCAAACAAGAATTAAAAGAGGCAGTAGAATGGCCCTTAAAACATCGCGAATCTTTTGAAAGATTGGGAATATCTCCTCCAAAAGGAATTTTATTATATGGTCCTCCTGGAACTGGAAAGACTTTATTGGCGAAAGCCGTTGCTAAAGAATCAGAAGCCAATTTCATAAATGTAAAGGGTCCCTCACTTCTTTCTATGTGGGTAGGAAAATCTGAAGAAGGAGTAAGAAAGGTTTTTGAAAGAGCTAGACAAGTTTCTCCTTGTGTTATCTTTTTCGATGAAATAGATGCTTTAGCAGGAAAAAGAGGCATGGAAATGGGAACAAAAGTAACTGAACGTGTTCTCAATCAAATGCTTTCAGAAATGGATGGAATTGAAGATTTGAAAAATGTCGTAGTCATAGGAGCGACAAATAGGCCAGATATGTTAGATACTGCCTTAATGAGACCGGGAAGATTTGATAAAATACTTCTAGTAGATATTCCTGATGAAAAAAGTCGAGAAAAAATACTTGAAATTCATACAAAAAAAATGCCATTGGATTCAAGCGTAAAAATGCATGAATTAATCAAAAAAACAGAAGGATTTGTCGGAGCAGATATTGAAAATTTGATTAGAGAGGCTGCTTTAATCGCTCTGAGAAAAGACATGCAAGCAAAAGTAGTCAAAATGTCAGATTTTGAAGAAGCTCTCGCAAAAACAAAACCATCAGTTTCAGAAGACACGGCAAAACGCTACAAGAAAATAGAAGAATATTACTTGAAAAAAGCAAGAGTTGGTGGATTAGAAATTGGACCAGTTTATGCAAACTAAGGAAAAAATATGAGCTTTAATAATGACCCATTTGAAGATATTGTAAACCAATTTTTTGGAAATTCTGCAAGAGTCCGTAGATCAAGAAGTAAAAGAAACGTGGAAGAGGAAGAACAAAATACACAATTCATTGAAGAAGAAAATTATGTTTACTTAATAATAGAACTTCCAGGATATTCAGAAAAAGACATTAATATTTCAATAGATGATGATACAATTAATGTTTCAGCAAAAACTAAACAAGTAGTAGCTCAAGATTATCTTGCTCAAAAACAAAAGGAAGGAATAACAATAGAACAAATAATTCCAGAAAATATCAAGACTAAAAATTTTAAAAAAACATTCAAAAATGGAATATTGGAGGTAACCTTTGAAAAAAGATGAACGAAAATATTGAATTAGAAATAGCAGAATCTTTACAAGAAGACATCGACAAAGGAGTCGCCAGAGTTTCTTCTAAAACAATGAAAAATTTATCTTTGATATCTGGAGATATTGTAGAAATAAAAAACAAATCAACTACCGTAGTTAAAATATTGAGAGGAATTTCAGCAGATTCAGACAGAGAAATAATTAGACTTGATGGTTCAACTCGTTCAGCAATTGGAGCTTCAATAGGAGACTCAATTTCAATTAAAAAAACAACCATACTCTCAGCAAAATCGGTAACTCTTTCTCCATTAAAGGAAGTTCGCTTCAGTGATGACCCTACAGAATATTTTCATGCAAAGTTATTAGATAAACCTTTAACAGTAAATCAAAAAACAATAATAGATGTTTTTGGAACACGTTTAGAATACGTTGTTTCTCGTATAGACCCTAAAGGATATATTATCATAACTCCAAACACAAAAATAATAGTTTCTGATAATCCTTATGCTGGAGACTTGAAAGCTACAGGAATTTCATACGAAGACATTGGAGGATTACATAACGAAATAGAACTCATCAGAGAAATGGTAGAGTTGCCTATGAAACACCCAGAAGTATTTCAAAAATTAGGAGTAGGCGCACCAAAAGGAGTCTTATTAACAGGGCCTCCAGGAACAGGAAAAACGCTTTTAGCAAAAGCAGTTGCAAATGAAACAGATGCTTCTTTCTTCTCAATTGCTGGTCCAGAAATAGTTTCAAAATATTATGGAGAATCAGAAAAACAAATTAGAGATATTTTTGAGCAAGCGGAAAAGAACGCACCTTCAATTATATTCATAGATGAAATCGATTCAATCGCTCCAAAAAGAGGAGACGGAACAGACCAAGCAGAAAAAAGAATAGTGGCTCAACTACTTACGTTAATGGATGGGTTAAAATCTCGTGGTCAAGTAGTAGTCATGGCAGCAACAAATCGTCCAGAAGATATTGACCAAGCATTAAGAAGGCCAGGAAGATTTGACAGAGAATTACAAATCAATGCCCCAGATGAACGTGGCAGAAAAGAAATTCTCAAAATTCACACAAGAGGAATGCCATTAGATAAAGACATAAATCTTGACGAATTAGCAAACAAAACAATCGGTTTTACAGGAGCAGATATAGAAGTATTATGCAAAGAAGCGGCTCTGAAATCAATTAAACCTTATTTCGCACAATTAAAAAATTTACAAGACAAAGTTCCAATACAAATACTAGATAAAATAAAAGTTTCAAGACATCATTTCATTGAAGGTTTGAAAAATGTTGAACCTTCAGCAATGAGAGAAGTAATGATTCAAAAACCAAATGTAAAATGGGGAGACGTCGGCGGATTAACAGATGCAAAAGACAAGTTAAAAGAGCTTGTAGAACTTCCGTTATTACATCCAGAATTATTCTTAGAAGCAGGAATTAAACCTTCCAAAGGAGTTCTTCTTTCAGGTCCTCCAGGAACAGGTAAAACCATGCTTGCAAAGGCAGTAGCAAACGAAGCAAATGCAAATTTCATTTCAGTAAAGGGGCCAGAGCTGATAAGTAAATGGGTTGGAGAAAGTGAAAAACACGTTCGCGAGATTTTTAAAAAAGCACGTCAAGTTGCTCCTTCAATTATTTTCTTTGACGAATTTGATTCTATTTCAGGAATTAGAGGCCACTCATTTTCAGATGCGACTGAACGTGTCGTCAATCAACTCTTAACAGAATTAGATGGAATAGAAGAATTAGAAAACGTTGTAGTGATAGCCGCAACAAACAGAAAGGAACTTATTGACCCGTCACTATTAAGACCTGGTAGAATAGATTCAATAGTAGAATTAGGTATTCCAGATTCACAAACAAGAGAAAAAATCTTTGAAGTTCACACAAAAAAAATGCCCCTATCTAAAGACATCCCAATAAATGAATACTCTAAAAAGACAGAAGGATGGACAGGTGCAGACATAGAAGCAGTTTGCCGTAATGCTGGAATTCTCGCAATCAAAAAACACTACATAAAGAAAGAAAAACAAACAATAATAATTACGAAACAAGATTTTGATACAGCACTACAAGATATTTCAAAAACAATAAACAAACCACTACATGAGGAAAGTCAAGAAAATAAGAAACATCAAGAAAAAGATAAATCAACTAATAAAGAATAAAAAATTTATTCCCTCGTCGTAATATATTTCTTCCCATCTTCTGTCAAGAGAACTGTATGTTCTGCTTGTGCCACTTTCCCACCAGATACTTCAACAAGTTGGGGATACTGATATAATATCTCTGCTTGTTCTAATTGCTTCAACGCTAAAAATCCACTGCAACAAAATCCTTATATTTCAACACATTAAAATATTAAATAGAGATATGTCTCGCGAAAATTAATCTGATGGAGTGATTCTATAGGCAAAAAAAGCACGAGCGATTTCCTCAAGTTTTTGAGAATGAGTTACTTTTTCAACAAGAAAATAATCTATATCTTTAGTATCTCCATCACGAAACAACTTAGCTGACAGCTCATGATATGCAGTAAATTCATTACTTATTTTGCCTTTAGAAAAACTTTTGTTCAATGTTCGGATTGATCGTTTCGGTAAATAAAATGCATCCATACTTAAATTTCCGCAAATTTCAGATTCCAAAAAAATTGTCTTATAGAGTTTATTGTCATTCTCTTCTAAAGATAATCCTGCCGATTCAAAATAGATTCTACCTTTTCTTGTCATGGTTCATTCCCGAGTTGTAATATATTTTTTATCATTTGCTAAAAGAACCGTATGTTCTGCTTGTGCAACTTTCCCACCAGATACTTCAACAAGTTGAGGATACTGATACAATATTTCTGCTTGTTCTAATTGTTTCAAGGCCAATAACCCCCGAGAACCAAATTTTTTATATATCCATCTAGAAGCAAATGGTAAAGTCTGATACTCGTCAGCAATCCACGCAATAACCTCTCTGGCGAATCTATCGCGAACATTTCCAGAATCTGAATCAATTCTGTAAATACTTGACTTAGCTCCATCTCGCACTCTACCGTGTCCGTTAGTTGCGAAGGGCTCTGTTGCATAAAGTCCTTCTTCTAAAATATCTGTCTGTCCAGAATCATAATTCGGCACAGTCCAACCAGCATGAATAACGAATCTTTCAATACTATGCCCAGATAAATTTGTTATAGATGTAAATCCAAATTTAGAAATTGCCTCATTTATTTTTTTTCCAATCTCTGTCAATTTTTTGTCAATAGCGAATTCTGAAACTGAAACTGAAACAGCAGATTCGGCAGCCTCAATCAGTTTTTTATTCTCTTCTAAATTATCTAAATCAACAGAAAAAGCTGTATCGGCAATGTATCCATCAACTTGAATGCCAATATCTACTTTCAAGAGTCCATGCGCGACATTTTTGTCACCATAAGAGGGAGTATAATGTGCGGCAATTTCATTTATACTCAAGTTAACTGGGAATGCTGGTTTAGCTCCGAGCTCTGAAATCTTGTCATCGATTAAAACGGCAATCTCATACAAATTTCTGTCTTTTACAGTAATCTCTCTTGCGTATCTTCTTAATTCTTGAGCAATCTTGCCTGCCTTCAATATTTTATCAATAACGGATTTATCCATAAAACAAATCAAAAAACAGACTATAAAATCTTAACTCTTTCTAATTCTTCTTTCTTTCGGCACAAAATTAATTAATCTATCGCCATCAGAAACGCCACATCCAAGAAAATCATTTCCAAAACAGACAACATACATCCCCTTATAAATTTTCAAATCAAGATTATTTCCCCTAATCCATAAATTAAATTGTTCTTCATTTAATTCTATAACATTTTTAGAAATCTGTTTACCAAAAATAATAGAGGCATCAAATCCTAATCTGACCGACCTACTCTCATCTGGTCTGAATAAATAAATTCCCAAAAATTCTAAATTCGTTATTCTATCAAGAAGATATAATTCATTGATGTCTAAATCTCCTGTAAACCCTCTAACTCGTTCCTTTCCAGTTAAAAAAATCATTTTGGGAATTTCAGTAATTCCAAATTGTTCATTAATTTGTTCAATCAATTTTTTGCGTCGTTTAGAATCATAAATTTCAATGTTCATTTTATTTCCTCAAGCAATACAAATTTAGCAACAAAAAACCCCTCTGAATTATTATCTTGGGGGTAAATTCTACAAGTCTTTGAAACTTCGGAGTTATAATTTTCTTCTTCCCAATTCAATACACCTGGACGACATTTCAAAGGCAAAGAACATTTCTCAAGTTTAACAGGAAAGTTTTTCAGTGCAAAATTCACAACATCTTCATTTTCTTCAGGTGCGTGAGTGCAAGTAGAATAAACAAGAGTTCCTCCAACTTTCAAACAATTCAAAGCATTTGCAATAAGTTTCTTCTGTTCTCTTGAAAGTTTTTTAACAACTTTTAAATTCCACATCAAAAATGTTTTAGAACTACTACGCAAAGTTCCTTCGCCAGAGCAAGGAGCATCTAAAAGAATTTTATCAAATTTGAAATTGTTTTCATTCAAACGATGACATAAACCTACGCCATCATTTCTTGTTACAACGCAGTTAGTAACGCCACATCTTTCAAGATTAGCAGATAATATTCTTACCCTATCGAGTTTTACATCATTTGCAATTAGCGTTCCAGAATTTTCCATTCTTGCAGCTATTTGAGTCGTCTTACTTCCAGGAGAAGCACAAACATCAAAAACTCGCTCACCAGGTTTAGGGTCTAATGCAATAACGGACATCATACTACAAACTTCTTGCACATAATAATAGCCTAATAAATGTTCTATTGCATTCCCGAGTTCTCCAGGCATAAGTTCTTGGTCTATCAATATTATCTCCGGAAAATTTTCATATGTCCTAACGACATTCCACTTTTTTTTGAGTCTCGCAAAAAGCTCGTCACAAGATATTTTCAAAGTATTACATCTAATATAATTCAAAGGCTTTTTATGAATGATTTCATTATATTTTGCAAAGTCATCTTTGTCAGAAAGAAGTATCTGCATACGTTCCTCAAAAGCAGGTTTCATTTCGGGTTTAGCCATATTAAACAATGAGAAAATACTCATTTAAACTTATAGAATTTACTTTTTGCTAACATTTGACTTTATGAGCCCAATAATTATTGGTAGAACAGAAACAATTATTATCAGTAATATAAATGTGCTAAAATTTTCTTTTACTAGAGGAATATTTCCAAAGAAAAATCCTCCAAATATGAAGATAAAACACCAGAGAAATGCTCCAAAAATGTTGTAAAATGCAAAATCACTATATTTCATTTTACCGATTCCTGCCACAAATGGTGCGAAGGTTCTGATTATAGGAACAAAACGAGCAAGAACAATAGTTTTTTTACCATATTTTTCATAAAATGCTTGTGCTTTCAATAAATGATTCTGATTTAAAAGCCAAATCTTTTTGGAAGTAAATATTCTTGGACCCACATATTTTCCAATCTGATAATTTACGGCATCTCCAATAATAGAAGCAAGTAAAAGTAACCCGAACAAAACAAAAACATTCATAGAACCCAAAGCAGCGATAGCTCCAGCTACAAAAAGCAAAGAGTCTCCTGGTAAAAACGGGACAACTACAACACCTGTTTCAAGGAAAATTATAAAAAATAAAAGAAGATAAGATAAAGTCGGATATGCAGAAACTATTGCATCTAAATAATAATCAATATGTAGAACAATGTCGATAATTGTAGATAACATAAAAAAGATATAAAAAACAGCTTAATAAAATCTTTCATAAATGTCTAAAAAATAATAAATTGGTCCAACTCATCCAATAACGGCTCAAATATACTCTCCAAATTTCACAACAATATATAAAAAACATAAGAAATCTCTTAAAAAGTAGATAAAATGCCAGTAGAATCTTTCATTCAGCCGAGCGAATCAAAACTTACTATTGAAAAACCTGTAAAAGAAAAACCTAAAATTGAAGAACTGACTACTATAGAAAGACCAGGAAGAAATCAAGAGCAAGAAGAATCTAATGATTTACCTAAACAAAAAACGAAACGCAAAACCTCCAAGGCCAAAGCAGAACCTCAAATAAAATCTCCAAATCGCACAATAACTCTAATCATAACGGAAAAACCACAAGCGGCAATGAAAATTGCAAGCGCTTTAGGAAATGCAAGAAAATTAAGCGAAAATAACGTTCCTTATTATGAGCTTGAAAGAAACGGCAAGCAGATTATAGTCGCTTCGGCAGTCGGACATTTATTTGGATTAACCTATGTTAAAGGTCAAACGGGCTGGCCAATATTCAACTTAGAATGGAAACCATCTTACACAGAGAAACACGCAGCTTTTACAAAAAACTATTATAATTTATTAAAAAAATTAAGTGTCAAAGCAAAAGAAGTAATAATTGCAACAGACTACGACGTAGAAGGAGAAGTAATTGGATGGAATGTTTTAAGATTTATAGTAAATCAAGAAACTGCGAAAAGAATGAAATATTCTACTTTGACTAAACCAGAACTAGAAAAATCATATGATAATCCTCTTCCAACATTAGACTGGGGACAAGCCTATGCAGGAGAAACACGCCATAAAATAGATTGGTTATATGGAATTAATTTATCAAGAGCATTAATGTCTGCGATAAAGAAGACAGGTTCATTTAAAATATTGTCAATTGGTCGCGTTCAGGGACCTACTTTAAAGATAATAGTAGAAAGAGATAGAGAAATAAATAATTTCAAATCTCAACCATATTGGCAAATCTTCGCAACAACACAAAACACCCAGTTGAAACATCCAAAAGACATTTTTGACAAAAAAGAATTAAAAGATTTTGAAAACATAAAAAAAGGTATAGCCGAAACAACTGAAAAAAATGAATCGTATATGCCTCCCCACCCTTTTGACTTAACAACATTACAGCGAGAAGCATATGCGAAACATAAAATCTCTCCATCAAGAACTCTTCAATTGGCACAATCTTTGTATCTTGACGGATTAATCTCATATCCCAGAACAAGTTCTCAAAAAATACCTAAAGAAATTGAACCAAAAAAAATACTATCAAAGCTATCTAAAAGATTCAATGAAGTAAAAATAGCAACTCGCCAAAATCCTATTGAAGGAGAAAAATCAGATCCTGCACATCCTTCAATTTATCCAACAGGTGATTTCAAAAAACTTTCAGATGAAGAAGAAAATTTGTATCTTTTAATTGTTAAAAGATTTATTTCGTGTTTTTGTCCAGACGCTAAAGGAATAGCTAAAAGAATAAGCTTGATTGCCGATAACGGAAAAAACTTTACAGCAAATGGTTTAACAATAACAAACAATGGATGGCTGGATGTTTATCCTTCAATAATGGAAGAACGTGCAATTCCGACAATTACGGGCCCAGTAAATATAGATAAAATAGACTTTGAAGAAAAAGAAACTCAACCTCCAAAAAGATATACTCCTGCATCATTAATTTCACTTTTAGAAAAAAAGAATCTCGGAACAAAGGCCACTCGTTCATCAATAGTAGATACTCTTTTTGACAGAGGTTACTTAGATGGTAAAAGCATAGAAGCAACTCCTTTGGGAGTTCATTTAATAGAATCTTTAGAAAAATATTCTCCGATAATAATAGATGAAAATCTTACTCGTGATGTAGAAGAAAAAATGGAAGAAATTCAGAATTCAAAGTCTGAATGGCCAGAATTAGAAAATAAAACAATAAGTCAAGTAGAAAAATTAATTACAGATATTTCAAAAGAATTTAAAATAAATGAATTATCAATTGGAAAACAAATCCTTGCAGGAGTAGAAGGATTAAGAGCTCAACAAAAAGAAGATAGCACAATAATGCCCTGTTCTAAATGTAATATTGGAAACTTGCAAATTCGTTTTTCTAAAAAAACAAGAAGCTATTTTGTTGGTTGTTCAAATTATCCACAATGCACGGCAGTTCACTCTTTGCCACCAAATGCCTTAATCAAAAAAACAGAAAAGAAGTCTGACAGAAATTTGCCCATTCTTCAAGCTCTAAGAAAAGGTAAACGCCCGTGGGAATTTGAATTCAATCCTAACTGGCGTGCAGAAAATCCAAATTACCAAAAACAAGAAAGTCAAGAAGAAACAAAAAAAGAATGATTTTTAGGAATCAAATTTAGAATAAATCTGTTAGGATTATGATATATATTCTCAGAACGGCATTACAACATAAGTATCTAAGTATATATACTTTTCTGAAAGAAATTTAAGAAGAGCAACCTTTTAAAACCTATTTTTCGTCGATAAGTTATGAAAGAGAGGCTTCCAAAAAAAGCAGAATTAGATGCAAAATACATTCTAAAAACCTATTGGAATTTTCTTAAAAAACACAAACTCCTCATGTTTGGAACCATGTTAGTGGTTATGATTGTAACTGCACTATCATTCATAGGACGCTATTTCTTCAAAATAATAATTGACAATGGCGAGCTATATACAAAAAATGAAATAACTTCGCAAGCATTTACTCAAATTATTGGATTAATTGGAATATTTTGGATAGCTGTTTTAGGTGGCAACGCTTTAATGCGATGGATAAGAATTCATCTCCTCAATAAGTTGGAAATAAAAATGATGTTTGAATTAAAACAATATTACTATAGCCACATTCTGAATCTCTCACATAAATTCCATACAACTCACAAAACAGGCTCGTTAATATCGAGAATAACTCGTGGCTCATCAGCTATAGAAAGACTCACAGATTTTATAGTATTCAACACCCTCCCCTTATTCTTTGAATTAATAATTTCAGGTCTAGCCTTGATGGCCTTAGATAAAAGATTAGGATTAATTGTACTCGCAACTGGGACAATTTTAGTAGTATTTAGTGGTAAGCTCCAAAAATTTCAGAGAAAACTAACGACTCTAACGAACGAAGCAGAAGACCGAGAAAAAGCAATGATTGGAGACACATTCACAAATATTGACTCAATAAAATATTATGGTAAAGAAGACATCGTGAAAAATAAGTATGCTTCAATCGCAGAAAAAACAAGAAATTCTATGTTTAGACAATGGCAAGTTTATAGATGGATTAGTTCTGGCGAGGGATTAATTACTGGCGCTGGAAGTTTGGGAGTTCTTTTCCTATCAATAAACTTGTTCTTGAAAGGAACAATTACTCTGGGCACAGTCACATTCGCTTGGGCACTCTACGGCACATTAATTGAAACATTGAGAATGTTTATGGATGGGCTACGTGGTTACAATCGCTCAATTGCAGACTTCCACGACCTATTCCAATATGGAAAAATATCTAATGACATAAAAAACAAGCTCGACGCTAAAAACTTAGAAATAAAAGAAGGAGTCATAGAATTCAAAAATGTTTCATTCAAGTATCAAGAAAATGGATTATTCAATAACTTCAATCTAATAGTTCCAAAAAATAAAAAAATAGCTTTAGTGGGACACTCAGGCAGCGGAAAATCAACTTTAGTTAAATTACTCTATAGATTGTATGATTTAGATAAAGGGCAAATAACAATTGACAATAAAAATATCAAAGAAGTAAATCAAGAATCTCTCCGTTCAGAATTAAGCATTGTTCCTCAAGAATGCGTTCTTTTTGACGATACTATTTACAACAATATCTTATTCTCAAATCCAAAAGCGTCCAACAAAGAAGTGATGCAAGCGATAAAATTTGCACAATTAGATAAAACCATATCTCTTTTCCCTTACAAAGAACATACCATCGTAGGCGAACGCGGAGTCAAATTATCTGGTGGAGAAAAACAACGAGTATCTATTGCAAGAGCAATTTTAGCAAATAAAAAAATATTAGTCTTAGACGAAGCAACTTCTTCATTAGATTCAAAAACAGAACACGAAATACAAAGAGACTTACAACGTTTAATGCAAAACAGAACATCGTTAATAATCGCACACAGACTTTCAACAATAATGACTGCGGATATAATTGTTGTTTTAGACAAAGGAAAAATAGTTCAGCAAGGAACACACAATCAATTAATTAGTAAATCTGGAACATATCGCGAATTATGGAATCTGCAAAAAGGCGGATATATTGGTGAATAAAATATTGAAAATTACAATTCTTCAATTTCTCTAATCTTTGCAATTGTTTCAGGAAAAGAATAAACTCTGTAAAGATTAGGATTCTCTTTCAATGAATTTCCGTAATAACCAAAAAGAAATGTTTTCACACCGGCTTCAGCACACGGAACAGCGTGAACAGGATCGTCTTCAATAAGATAATTAATTTTGTTATCAATACATATTTCTGCTTTCGTTGGTAGATGCGACGTAGTTTCAAGAATATGGGGATTGCGTGTAAAATAAGTTTTTCCTGTAATCGCACGATTAAAATTGGCGCGAAGCCAATGTATTGTGCCCTCGTAAGCCCAAGGAGGTCGGGATGTAACTACGGAAGTTTCTCCAATCAAAGACAATTCGCGCATCGCAGAAACAGCACCTTTCGCAGGAATCAAATTTCTCACCCCAATAGTTTTATACATCTTACCTATACGATGTTCTAATATTTCATGAGGTATCTCGAAATCTTCAGAAAACCCTCTGCTCAAAAATTCCTCTTTGGTAAAATTTGTTCCATAAATGGAATTATGCCAATCAACAAAATATTGCCAATCAAAACAGACCCCGTCCAAATCAAATCCAAAATGAAGCATTAAATAAAAGAAAAATTAGAGTTTATAAAAATAATTACTTTCCCCTTCTATTCCAACTTCTCAAACTAGGACGAACTTTCAAAGTAGGGCTATGTCCACGTTTAGCAAACAAACCACGAGAGCGTTTAGCAGCTGCAGTCAATCCACGAGCAACTCTTCCTCTGTTTGAACCAGAATAAATCCAGCTCATAGTTCTATCAGATTTTATTTCGGGCATTTGAGGATCAACTAAAATGACTTCAAAGAAATAATGTTTTCCATCTGCACCAATCCAATAAGAGTTCAAAACTTCAAGATTATTGAAATATTTTGCAGCACGCATTTCAGCAACCCACTTATACGACATCTTTAATGTTTTTCTATTGGTTTGTTTTCTTGTTTTACGACCTTTTACTCCAGCACGAATTCTTGTTCTTCCTCCACGCATAACTCTAATACGTACAACAATAAATCCTTTCTTTGCTTTATATCCCAATCCTCTTGCTCTATCAAGTCTAAGTGGTTTATCAACCACTGCAACAGCTGGACCATCTCTCCAAGCAATCATGCGTTCACGCATAGTCGCCGTGTCTGGTTTCTTCCAAGCTTCACGCATATAATGATACATACTTTGAACCATCAAGAACTCTGTAAAACACGATTTAAAAAGCCTTCCATGAACCAAAATAACAATAATGATTAAAAAGTCTTTAAGAAAAAAAGAAGAATGCCAGTCAATTGGTTCATAGCACAAACAGGTCATTCTTATGGAAATACTCCTCTTTCAGAAAAAGGTAGAAAACAAATAGAAAAATTAGGAATTATTCTAAATGATCATTTAGATGTTGAGCCTAAAAATTTAGCAATTTTTTACACACCATCTATTAGGGGAGAAGAAACAGCAAAAATATTAGGAAAAAAATCAAAAAAAATAAGAATAAATGAATTATGGACAGATTCTGACAAACCTAAAGGAACCCTTTCTTCCATAGTTTCTGCACATTCAAAAATATTAAAAATTGGTATTCAAGCAAAGAATTATCTTATTATTACAGATTACTCGGGCACTTCAGAATATCCAAAATATCTTTCAAATAAAATTTTAAGTCAATCATTAGATTTCTCACCATTATTAAGAGGAGAAGCTTATTGGCTATGTCTCAACGCAGAAGAATGGAAAAAATTGCCTTCAGATGAGCGTTTATATCATTCAGAAAAAGTAATGGTTAAAGGATAAATATTTTAATTTAAAATTTAAACATTAAGGATTCGCATTCAAATAGACAACTCCTTCTTTCTTAGTTATCACATTAATTCCTGTTTGAAGAGTTCCACTAACTTCAGAAACGGGCAAAGATAAAGCATATCTCCCATCAGTAGTATGAATATAAACTAAATCTGCAACAATTTCAGCAGTATAATCTAAACCAAAGAGATTGATCGGAATTTGAAATTCTCTGCGATATCCATCAATAGAATTAGTTGCTAATGTTATCTCATTTTGGACAGCCAGTGCAATTTCTTTAACAAAAAGGGTTCTATTTTCTTCATGCTCATCAGATAAATTCATATTCAAAACAAAAAGGAATGTCAAAAATATAAAAGCTATAACTCCGATAAGAATAATGAACTCTATTGAAGATTGAGCTTTTCTCATCATTTTATACCTGCGTAAAAATTACATCGGAAAATGTAGCAAGAATTTCCAGACGTTTTACTCCTTCAATAATGCCAAAAGTACTCAATGAATCTAGTGGAACCTTACTCGGATAAACAACCAAATTATTTCCAGAACTCGCAGTCATATTAAAAACAAGACTATTCTCTAATATTTCAAAAGAATTGACTCCTTCAGGAAGATATGCAGTGATAGTTAGTTTTGATGGTTCTCCAGCAAAATAAACTGTTTCGGCAGAATTCAATAATTTGTTAGCGAAATTATTTAGTTGATTAAAAGACATGCTATCTCGAGCAGTAGTCGTATAAAATATAGCTAATCCTAAAAGCACAATAACAATGAATACGACAAAACCAACAACTATTAGATATTCAAGGCTAATTTGCCCTCTATTTCCCATATTACAAAATAGTCGGTAAGGTTTATAAAATAGACGACATAAATATATCTAGGATACATAATGGAAAAAAAGAGGAATGGTCCAAAAGCACTTAAACTTGTTGCTACGATAGTAATATTAGCTACACTAATTCACACAGGCTATACATTTTACAACAAAAATTCCTTATCATTTCAAGTAGGTTTATCTGGAAATATCATAACAGAAAATGCGGGGGAAGTTGCTGAAGCTAATTTAGGACTGAAAGATAAAATAATTCTTATGTCAGAATGGATTTTAGTAATATCTCTGATAATCATCTCGAGAATAAAAGAAAAAATAGAAACAAAGAAAGCAGATCAGATAATCAGTCAGTCTAAAAAAATACATTTAGGAATATCGAGAACAGATTTAGATTTGATGTATGAACTGTTAAATGAAAAAGAAGAGTTAAAGGTTGTGACTCTTGCAAAATATTTCGGAGTAGACAATTCGACAATTTTGGAGTGGGGGAGAGTTCTTGAAGAAGCAAACCTCATAAAAGTAAATTATCCTACAATAGGGGATCCAATTTTATTAATAAATAAGGAGACATATCATGTTGAAAAATAAAAAGTCTAACAAAATATTTTCAAAATTAAAGAATAAAATCTATAAAAAATCAATTCGAAAATACGCTAGGAAAAAATTAAGTAAAGAACATAAAAAGGAATTACATTCTATCATAAAAAAATTGCCAAATAAGATAGAAATAAAAAGAAATATTCTAAGTGCCAATTACTCAAAAAATACTCCTAGACCCCTAATAAAACATCCTGAGCTTCTTGAAGATAAGGATGCATTAAATAAAATAGTAACTATGCCCTCAGATTCTGAAGAAGGAATTAATCTTGAACTTAATGGGCAAGAATCTCCGTATATTGAAGAGAGCGAAGAAACAAATGAAGAAGAGAATGTGATTGGAGATAAAAAATTAAAAAATAATAATTTTGAAACTGGAGAAGGATTAGATAAAGAACAAATAAGCGATGTAGCAATATCTAAAGATAAAATAAAAGGAAACACGATTGAGGCTTACACTATAAAGATAGACGGAGCATCAGCAGATATTAAAATAGTAAAAAATGAGATAGGAACAAAATATATTGTAAATATTCCCAAAATAAGCAGACCAACAACAGCATTATTAAATGATTTGAGAGAAGAATTAATAGCGATAACTTCTGTAAGCATGCAGGAACTAATAGATCCAAAAGCTTTTTCATCAATTAAGAAAAGATTTAAAGAAGAAGCTGCAAAAATAATTAGAAAAAAGATACCCACTATAAAAGATGAAACTGAATCATTTTTAGTAGGAAATTTAATGCAAGAGATGCTTGGAATAGGAAAAATAGAATATCTTATTAATGACCCTAATCTTGAAGAAATAGTAATAGTTTCAGCAAAAGAGCCAATAAAAGTTTATAGCAAGAAATATGGTTGGCTTAGCACAAACATAATTTTAGAAAGAGAAGAGGTCATCATGAATTATTCCAACATAATTGCAAGACGAGTTGGTCGTCAAATAACTTTGTTAAGTCCTTTACTTGATGCCCATTTAGTTACTGGAGACAGAGTAAATGCTGTTATGTACCCCATAAACACAAAAGGGAACACAATCGTAATAAGGAAATTCGCTCGTGATCCTTACACGATAGTGGATTTGATAAATAATAAAACTTGTGATATTGATGCGGCTACAATTTTATGGCTGGCAATAGAATATGAAATGAGCATCATCATCTCGGGAGGGACAGCTTCAGGTAAAACTGTTTTGCTTAATTCTTGTATGCCCTTCATTCCTCCAAATCAGAGAATTATCTCGATAGAAGACACAAAGGAACTTGCACTTCCAGAATTTTTATATTGGACTCCTTTAGTAACAAGACTTCCAAATGCTGAAGGAAAAGGTGCAGTGACCATGCTTGATCTTCTTATTAACTCGTTAAGAATGCGCCCAGATAGAATCATTTTGGGAGAGATGCGTAAGCACGAAGAAGCTATGGTTTTGTTTGAAGCAATGCATACAGGACATTCAGTATACGCAACAATGCACGCCGATTCGGCAACTGAAACAATTTCAAGATTGATAAATCCACCATTAGATATTCCTGCAAATTTGCTTGAAGCAATAAACTTGAATGTCGTAATGTTTAGAGATAGAAAAAAAGGGATAAGAAGAATACTTCAAATAGCAGAAATAGAAAGTGAAGCAGACAAAGTAAAGGCAAACACTTTGTATAGATGGTCTCCCGAATCAGATAAACTTGTAAAGCACAGCAAAAGTTCTAAATTCTTTGAACAAATAGGGAGACACACAAGTATGTCAGAAGAAGATATAAAAGAAGATCTTAATCTGAAAAAGAAAATATTAAATTGGTTAATAAATCACAAAATAAGAAATATGGAAGATATTGGAAAAACAATGAATCTTTATTATCTGAACAAAGAATTATTGCTTAAAAAAATAGCTAAAAATGATGTGAAATTCATCTTAAATTATGAAAAATGAATTTTCATATGCCTTTCACAATATCAAAACTTGACAAACTTAAAAGAGGACCTATAATATTAAAATCTGTAAGCAATCGCAATAAATATTCAAAGTTAGATTACTATTTGCAAAATTCAGATATTGACATAACAAAACAGCAGTATCTTAACATATGTTTCAGAAGCGTAATAATCATTTTTGTAGTAGTTTTTTTTATAATTTCCACAATTACATTTTTATTCAAATTGAAAGCGGCAATAATACTTTCATTTTTAATTTCGTTTGTTTTCGCAAGTTTTGTATTTTTCTCACAAATAAACTATCCGAAAGTTTATTTTAACAGAAAACAAAAAGGTTTAGAAAGAAATTTAATGCCCGCATTAGAAGATATGCTTGTTCAGTTAAGTTCGGGAGTTCCATTATTTAATATAATGGTGAACATATCAATTTCAGACTATGGGGAGATGAGCACTGAATTCAAGAAAGCGGTGAGAAAAATAAATGCTGGAGTTCCACAGATAGAAGTTTTAGAAGAGATGGGAGAGAAAAATTCGTCGTCTTATTTCAAAAGAACAATTTGGCAAATAAGTAATGGGATGAAATCAGGAAGCGATATTTCTGAAGTAATCAAAAGTAGTTTAAAACTTCTAAACGAAGAACAAGTAATCCAAATACAAGACTATGGTAACAAACTGAACCCATTAATCATGTTCTATATGTTAATAACTATAATTATTCCGGCTCTTGCTGTAACTTTCATGACCATAATTTCATCAATGATTGGATTAGACAAATATGTCACGATGATAATGTATGCTGGATTATTTATGGTTACAATTTTCATCCAGATAATGTTTCTTGGAGCAATACGCTCTTCAAGACCTACGCTATTAACATGAAAACAATATACAAACACGAAAAAAATAAGAACAATCAGAGAAGATTATTAATCAATCTGATTTTGTCTTTGATAATTGGAGCAACTATAGGTACAATAAGAAAAAATGTCTTTGAATCGTTTATATGGTTCATTGGAGCAATGATAATTTTTATTTCATATACTTTAGCTAGAGTGAAATTTGAAGAATATAATCGAATAAAAAAAATGGAAGAGGCTTTTCCAGATTTTCTTCAATTAATGGCTTCAAATTTAAGGGCAGGAATGCCTACAGATCATGCTTTACTTATGTCTGCAAGAAAAGAATTTGATCCTTTAGATAAGGAGATAGTAAATCTTGGGAAAGAGTTCATGACTGGAAAAGATATAGAATCAGCAATGTATGAAATGGGACAAAGAACAAATTCCAAAAAAATACAAAGAACGATAAATCTTATACTTTCAGGTTTAAAATCCGGAGGGAATATAGCCATCCTTCTTGAAGAAACAGCAACAAATGCGAGAGAAAGATACTTCATTCAAAAAAGAGCTGCTTCTAATGTGTTGATGTATACTATTTTCATATTCGTAGCTATAACTGCCGGAGCGCCAGGATTATTCGGGTTATCGACGGTTTTAGTAGAAGTTTTATCGAGCGTATTATCTGGAATACCCGATGTACAAATGTCATCAAGTTTACCTTTTACATTATCCAAAATCGATCTCCCTATATCAGTAGTAATATACTTTTCAGTTATCTTTTTACTCGCAATAGATATAATCGGTTCGATGGTATTGGGATTAGTATCTAAAGGAAGTGAGAAAGAAGGAATAAAATACGCAATTCCATTGACTGCGTTAAGTATGACCGTATTCTTTTCTGTAAGAGTAGTTCTAATGAAATATTTTGCAGACTTCTTCAATATCTAGATAGCTTTTTATACAAAGATGAGTTAAAAATAATATGAAAAAGTGGAAAAGTAAAAAGTTACAAATAACAAAAAAAAATAAGCTTCAAAAAGCAAAAAAAGTTATTACTGGAATAAATGGTTTTGATAAACTCATAGAAAATGGATTTGAAAAAAATTCAGCTAATGTTATCGTAGGTGGTTCTGGGAGTGGAAAAACAATATTTGCCGTTCAATTTTTAGTAGAAGGAATGAAAAAAGATGAGAAAGTATTATATGTTACATTTGAGGAAAAAAAAGACCAATTTTATAAAAATATGCAAGAATTCGGTTGGAATCTTGAAGAATTTGAAAAAAAGAGATTATTTTTCTTTCTAGAATATACCCCTGGAAAAGTAAAAACCATGCTTGAAGAAGGAGGAGGAGCAATAGAAAACATAATTTTGAAACAAGGAGTATCAAGAATTGTGATAGATAGCATAACATCCTTTGCATTGTTATTTGAAAAAGAATTAGAAAAGAGAGAAGCAGCTCTTGCTTTGTTCAATATGATTGGTTCATGGAATTGTACTTCTCTTCTTACCTTGGAAGAAGACCCCGTAATTTCCAAAGGATTTACCACTGCTAAAACCATAGAATTTGAATCAGATTCAATAACTCTGTTATATTATGTATCTCAAAAAGGTGAAAGAAAAAGATTTCTTGAAGTTTTAAAGATGAGGGGAGTTAAACATTCAAAAAAGATTCATGAATTTGAAATAACTTCAAGAGGAATTAAAGTTCTAGCTAAGAATATAAAAAAGATTAATGAATGATGAAATATTCAAAAATTGGTCAAGCATGGGGTTTCGACTTATTAATAGCAGTAAGTATTTTTTTCATAGGTTTAGTTATATTTTTTGTATATTCAATAAATTATCCTAAAGAAGGTCAGCAGGAAATAGAATTACTCCAATACGAAAGCAATTACATAAGTGAAATTCTTTTGTCTGAAGGTTATCCTCCAGATTGGAATATTGGAAATTTGGGCAAAATTGGAATTGTCAATAAGGGAAAAGTAAATGAAACGAAATTAGAGAGATTGTATAATTTAGCAAATAGTAATCTAAATCCATCTGGTTACGAACAAGCAAAATATCTTTTTAACACAAAATATGAATTTTTTATAAACTTTTCAAGCCCTATAATAATAGGAGATTTAGAAATACCAGAGGGAGGAATAGGGAAAAATTTCATAGGAGAAAATTCTGAAAATTTGTTAAAAACAACACGAATAACCATATATCAGAATAATCCTACTACGATGAACCTGTTTTTATGGAATTAAAATGAAGAATAAAGGAGTTTTTTTTACGATAGATGCCGTAATTGCTTTGGGAATGATTGTCATCGTTTTATTATTCGCATTTCCGTTGTTAAAACCAGCAGAAAGAGAGACTAATATCCCTAAAGATATGATTAATATATTAACCAGTCTTAAAGTTGGAGAGATTCCTAATGCACAGATTCAATCGTGGATATCTCAAAGACTAATAGAACCTGAACGTAAAATAGTTGAACAAATAGGGCTCTTATCTATAAAAAATTTAAGTCTTGCGAAGAGTTTAACAGACATAGTTTTTCAGAGTCTGAACATTAAAGAAAATATTGGAATATGGTACGGAAATAATTTAATTTATTCTACAAATAACACTCCTTATGAAACGGCTAAAAATATTGAGACGGAAAGATTCATTGTTAGTGGAATTGGAGGTTTAAACGGAACAGGATTAATATCTGGATATTCTGCAAGAGGATATTTATCCAACAATTTCAAAACTGAATATTTTTATTTTGGGGGATATGTCGGAGATGGGAATATAACAAAAAAAATAAATTACAATGGAACAATAATTTCTGCAAATATAGAACTTGTAATAAGTAAAAACTTTACATTATTTATAAATGGTCAAAATGCTGGAAATTATGTTAAATCCTCATCTGATACGATTCCTACAACTTATGATTTATACGCACATTTAGGAAAATTTTTACCTGGAATGAATTCTATAGAATTTAGAGGAGACAGTTTTTACATAGCTGGAGGATATATAAAAATAACATACGATTCAAATAATACTTTTTATCAATCAAATTCAAAACAATATCTATCTGGAATAGATGGAATAGTTAACTTATATGATGGATTATCTATCCCAGGACAACTTCAATCAATGGACATATCTCTACACCATAAAATTCCTTACAATTCATTTTTATCAATAGGAAATATCACAATCTGGAATGGTTCAAATTCAAGCGAAACAACAGTCACCATATCAAATAGCCAGTTATCTTCAATGCTCGATTATAATCAGTTAAGCAACAAAACTACTCCTTTAAGATTTGGTTCTGAAAATCTTAGTCTATTTAGCAATGTAAGTTCTGGTAATGCCGATGTCATATTAATAACAGACGTATCTGGAAGTATGAACGGCGTAGTCAGTGGAACAGGTTCATCGGTAGTAAGAAACTGTTCTGATCCATTATTATATAATTCAAACACTCAAAGATTGAGTCTTGCAAAGTGTTTAGATGAACAGTTTATTTACACAATATTAAGTGGGAATAATAATCGCGTTGGATTAGTCGCATTTTCTTCGAGCGCAAATAATGTTGTTAATTTAACTTCTAATGTGACTTTATTAAACAACACAGTACATTCATATGTTCCCTCCGGAGGCACATGTGTTTCATGCGCTATAAACCGAGCATATCTTGTTCTTCAATCAGATAGCCAAAGTTCAACAAGACAAAGATATATTATCACAATGACTGATGGAGCTACAAACATAAGAAGCACTAATTTATGCTACAATATCGAAGGAGCTGATTCCAACAGTTCAATGGCTTCAATGCCTATTCAAGTAGGAAGCGCTGGTGCATCTGCCAAATTTAGTCCATTTGCGGGTTGGCAATCAATAGCTCCAGGATTAAATCCTCAATTAAATAATATAGGAGTAATAGACAACTCATTAGCTTATGCCGTAGCATCAAATTATGAAATTTGGCGATGGAATGGCACAATATGGGGAAATCATGTTGATTTGGGAAATCAAAATCTTTATGGGATTGATTTGTTGAATACGACTTTGGGATTTGCCGTCGGGGCCTCTGGAAAAATAGTAAAATATAATGGAACAAACTGGTCAGAATTTCAAGATATTGGGACTCTGGATATAAGAGACATAAAATTTGTAAATCAAAGTAGTGCTTTTGCAGTCGGGGCCTCTGGAAAAATATACAAGTGGAATGGCACAGGAATTTGGTATGAACTCGTAGATATAGGAAATCAGAACTTTAGATCATTAGATATATTCAACAGTAGTTATGGTCTTGCTGTAGGAGGAAACGGAGCAATATGGCAATTTAATGGAACTGGATGGAAATTACAGCAAACCGTTTCTTACACTTTAACAGATATAGATATTTTCAACGCATCTCTTGCTTATGCAGTTTCAGCAGAAGGAGTTATAGTAAAACAGATAGGAACAACTCCTTGGGAATATGGAAATTATTGGGGATCATATTCTTTAAACACTTTAATGATACTCAATGAAACCTATGGTTTTGCGGCAGGAGACAGCAGAGAAGGAATAATAGAATGGAACGGAGTCTCTTGGACAAGAATGTTTCCAGAATATACATTCAAAGGAAATCTCACAACTGGAACTGTTTGTTCAGATCCGGAAACATGTAGTTTAACTCAGACAATTCCTATGTTAAATGCGAATTATAGTTCATGTAGAGCACATAATGAACTCAATGCGACAGTTCATTCAATAGGGTTTGGAAATGTAAATACTTGCGCATTTGTAAATAAAACTCTACAAGCAATAGCCTCTTGTGGAAACGGTAGTTTTTACACAAGCGATAACTCTACTCAATTACAACAAATCTATTCAAACATCAGCCAAAATATTTTACAATTATCTTATTCAGAACAAACCGCATTAACATTTGGAAATACTTCCGGAATTTTATATCCTGATTCATATATAAATCTCAATTATACAAAACCTTCAAATCCATTTGGTTTAATACTCTCTGTTGAAAAATCATTCACAAATTCAACAACTGGAAATTTCACATTATATGCTAATTCGACAATCTTGGACGCAAGAGTCACTTCCTATTCTGGTCCAAGATGGACAGAAAAATTACAAATAAATAATTTCATAACTTATAATCTAAATAATTTTGTTACCCCCTATATAAAACTCGGAGACCCATACTCATTAATAATTCCAAAAGATTATATTGGCAGTCAAAATAATGTTTTAATTTCTACAGCTGTGTCTTCGACAAATATTTCTTCCGGTTCTGTATATAATAAAATAATTTATACTCTTACAAAAAACTTTACTGCGTTTTCCCCAGTTGTTGGAAATGCCCAAGGATGTATATGGAATTTACAATTTGACGATGGAACAAACTTAACTGCGACTGTTCCAAAGATATATTCTGGAACGAATCAATGTTATTTTCCAGCACAAATTGGATTATCTACGCACGATCCGAACGATGCAATTCAAACAGCAGTTTATAATTTACTTAATGAAATAGATCTTGACAAAAATGGAAAATTGGATATAAAATTCAATGAACAAGCGTTACAAATTGATATTTCGCAGATAAGTGGAATTCCATTCACATGGCATACAGAGGTACAGATAAGAAGATGGGATTAAACAGAAAAGGAATTTTCTTTACGATGATGGTTATAGTGATAATTTCAATACTCGTGGCATCTTATTCATTTTATTCATATACAAAAGAACGCAGAGTGATACAAAAAAGAATAGAAACTATGAATAATTTCATAGTGAGTTTAGAAGAAGATATTCCGAGAAAAATGTTTATAGCTGGTTTCAGAACAATATTTGTATTCAACTCAAAAATAATTGAATCTGGTAATTATATACCTAATGTGAATTTGGGCACTCAAGAGATTTTTATAAATGGAACTTATCTTGGGCAAAATCAGCCTATAATGAATGGTGCAAGATTAGAAGACCTAAAAAATGATTTGAGAAACCAAGGTTCAAAAATAAATATAAATGTGACAATAAGAGACGAAAAAGTTTCAATTTATCAGACAGATCCTTGGAATTTTAAACTATCTCTCACTGCAAATTTTTCAATAGAAGATAAAACAAATCTTGCATCTTGGAATAAAACAATAATTGCTACTGGAGAAATACCTATATCTTATTTTGAAGATCCGATTTATCTTATAGGTTCGGGGGGTTTAATAACTACAAAAATAAATCGAACATCTATAATTACATTCACTTCCCAAAATCTATTAAATTTCAGTCAAAATCAAGAATATCTAAATTCAACAGATTCGCCAAGTTTCTTAGACCGGTTGGAAGGAAAGTTATCTTCAAATAGTCCTTATGGTATTGAATCGTTAGTAAATATACCAAAACTTCAAGCAAAGGGGATATCAACAAATCAAAAGTCAATAGTGGACTATATCTATTTCTCCACAAATAACCCATCATATTGTCAAATATCTGGGCAGCCAAATTGGTTTTATTTGGATAACTCAAGTATCTCTACTTATCAAAGTTCTTGCGAATAAAAAAGAAAAATATCTTAATAAAATGATAATCATTCAATAATGAGCAATATTTATATACTTCTCGAAATTAAGATGAATACTAAGATATTAGTTAAAAAGGAGGTAATATAATGATACAACAAAATAGAGGACAAGCAGCTATGGAGTTCTTAATGACTTACGGCTGGGCTATTTTAGCAGCTATCGTTGCTATTGGAGTGTTGGCTTACTTTGGAGTATTCAATCCAAGTAGACTTGCTGGTTCAACAGCAGTTATTAATGCCCCATTAAACATTCCAGTCGGAGGTTTCAACATCGTGAGCGATGATGTAACTTGCACAAACTTTGATTGTTTTCACATAGCAATCAGCCAGAATGCTGCAAACTCAATAGCTGTTTCTGGAGCTACAATAACTTTGACAGGTGGTTTAACTGGAACTTGCTCAGATACTGTCACATTACCAACAAGCTGGGCAGCTGGAACATCTCAAACATTTGATTTCAACTGTGGTGCTGCGAACTTATTTGGAAAAGGAGATATGGCAAGAGGTAATTTAGAAATAACTTACACAGTCGGTTCAAGTACAATAACTCAGTCCTCAACAGGCACAATAAATGGAATAGCGCAATAAATATTTTTTTATTTTTTTTATTTTTTCAATTTTTAAAATGATAAAATTTTCAAAAAAACGTTAAGGAGAATAATAATTAGTTCAACAAGATTTTAAATTTAATTAAAATAATCAATTTTATAAACCATCTAAATCTCCTTTTCTTGATCGTGTAGCTCAGCCTGGTAGAGCACTGCTCTGATACGGCAGGGGTCCCAAGTTCAAATCCTGGCACGATCATTAATCCTGTCCAGGATTTTTCAAATACTTCAATTCGTAAGAATTGGAGTTTCCGATGTGCTATGCACAGCGAGAACCTGGCACGATCATTATTTCAACGGAATAATAGACGAAGTCTCCATTCGTGGATACTAATCTAAATCAAAACATTTAAAGCACTTCTATTTATCTTAACATTACGCGGGGATGCCAGAGTGGTCAAATGGGTCACGTTTAGGCCGTGATAGCTTAGTGCTTTCCTAGGTTCGAATCCTAGTCCCCGCATTTCATGACTGAAAGTCATATGGGACTAGTTTGTAGCTTGCTAAATGAGATTTGTAAAATTCTAAAATAATTCTTTGACTCATAGAACTTTCTTTTTAAGAAAGTTGTATTTAGAATCCTAGTCTCCGCATCTTTTTACTCCATAACAACCAGACCCGCAATGCCTCAACATAAGAAACACCACGGCAAGAAAGAAAAGAGAAAGAATAGTTGTTAAAACTCTAAAAATTTGTATTTTGAATCCTATTCTTTGCGTTTCTTTACCCCTAACGAATTATTAATTGTGAAAATAAGTTTAAATATGAAAAAAATATAGAGTTATATGAAAAAAACATTTAAATTATTATCAGCTCTATTCATTTCAGGAATTTTTATTATTATAATTCCAGGATATTACCCGCAAATAGCAGATATGAAAAATATATTATTATTGACGCAAAAAGTAATTGAATCACTCTAAACCAAATTCAAGAGTAACAGTATTATCCTTAACAAAATATTTTTTCAAAGGTAAGTCGACTTGCAAACTATTTCTATAGACTTTTTTATCTCCCAAAGCTTTAATTTCATAGCCAGATTCAAGTTTAGAAACAAAAATATCATTAATATCATTTACTCCAGGCATATTTAATTCATAAACGACTTTATCGCTCAATCTTCTAACGTTAGTCTTTGCTTCTCTACGAGGAAGTTTAGTCATTTTCATTTTTTGTTCATCTGAAACAGTTCGAGGTTTGATTTCTTCTTCTTTCTTTTTAGGGTGTTGTATATTTGGACCGATTCTAATTTGAAATCCATTTGGTAATCTTTTAACCTCTGGTTTAGAATCTCCAAAATCTAATTTCTCGCGATCTAAATGTTTCAACTGATGTTCCATCATCTTCATAACCTGCGTAAAAATTGCACCAAAATCTCCAGGCATACCTGTAGTTCCGCCTCCTAAAATAGGAGCTCCAAAAACGGAATCATTTTTTCCAAGCATTCCAAATTCCCTCATGTCTGCTTCAGGATTTCTCAAATCCAGTCCGCAAAACGGGCAAAAGCTAAAACTATCTTTTATTTTGCCCTCACATCTCAAACATTTATCACTAGAGAACATAAAATAAATAACGACATTCAACCTTTTAAAAGCTTACTTCTTTCCAGCTTTACCCATTAAAGCAGGTTGCCAATGACTTAATTGTCTAGCCCAAACTATAAAAGAATGAATCGTTTTTACTGGATGATTAACTTCAAGATGTAATCCTCTGATCTTTGAAACTTGTCTTTGTTCTTTTATTTGTGGCAAAAATAGTAAAGTAGAAATAAACATGAAGATTGAAGAAATAACAAAAACGACAAATAAGGGTTTCATAGTTGTAAATGGTAAATACTCCACAAGCCATCCCCCTACAGAACTGCCTAATAAAGTTCCTATTCCCATTAGCAAGGCAGAATAAGAGAAACACACCCCTCGTTTTTCCTGTGAAGTGGAATCATAAGAGAAATCGGTTGTGCCAATAGCAAAAGCAGCATTAGCAAGTCCTGAAACTATTCCCGGGATAAAAATCAAAGCAATAGGATTAGTAAACATCATCCACAGCAAAGGAACTAATGGAAACAGCAAGGCTCCAAAATAAATCAATTTCTTATTTCCATATCTATCTGAGAATTTACCTGCAAAAGGAGAAAATATCAGATAAAATACAGTAGAGCTCAACGAGATGAAAGTGTAGGTAGTATAATCAAATTTTAAATCATCTAACATATATACAGCAAAAAACGGAGCAGAAAGCATCATAGCAAAAGTAAACACTGCTTGAAAAACAGTAAACTTTCCATAATTATCATATCTTTTCAAAAAAGAAATAAACGAAAAATAAGATTGTTTCTTTACTCTAAAATAAGGATTAAACATTTTAGAGTTGTAATAAATAGACATTGCTCTGAATATTATTGCAAGACTGAATAATATAGCAAAACCAAGTAGAACATATCCCTTGGTTTTGAATAAATCCAGAACAAAACCAGCAATAAAAAATGTAACAAGACCTACAATCCCCAATATTTTATTTCTATTTGAAAAAAATTCACCTCTTCTGTTTGCAGGAACTAAGTCTCCAAGCCATGAAAGCCATGAAACATACCCAGCACCATAGATTAGAGGAATTAATAACCCCCAAAGTAAAATCATGAACCAAGGAAGCAAATTAGTTATGATTCCTTTCCAATAAGAGTATATAATTAAAAGAGTAGGAATCTGTAAAAGAATAATCCAGAATTTTGCATACATCCATAATTTTTTTCTGGAATGATGTTCCATCATTTTACTTCCAGCAATTTCTCCGACGGGATCTGCTAAACCACCAAGAGAGGTCAACAAACCAACATGAAAACTATTTCCACCAATAGCTAAAATAAATGGAGTCAGAAAGCCAGAGCTCATATTTACTCCAGCAGATTGAGAACATCCCTCGGAAATACTATTTCTAATAGAATGTTCTTTAGAATGTTTCAAATATTCAGATTCATCAAAGGTTTTAGAAATTATTTTACCATCAACCATACTATTAAACAAATAAAAAACATTAATAAATACTACTTTCTGAAAAATATTTATGCGCTGGTGGTCTAGTGGTATGATTTTGGCTTCCCAAGTCAACGATCCGGGTTCAATTCCCGGCCGGCGCATATACCAATATTTTTTATACCTTGAAAACGAACATCAAATATGGTAAAAACATTTTACATCACAACAGCAATTGACTATGTCAATGGACCTCCCCATATTGGTCACGCCTATGAAAAAACTTTTGCAGATATAATTGCCAGATGGCATCGTCTAAAAAAAGAAAGTGTTTTCTTTTTGACTGGAACGGATGATAATGCTCAGAAAAATGCACAAGCAGCAAAAGAAAATGGAGTTCAAACTACAGAATTTGTAAATAAAAACGCAGAAATATTTGAAGAACTATGTAAAAAATACAACATAAGCAATGACGAATTCATAAGAACAACATCAAAAGAGCATATAAAAAAATCACAAGATATAATATCAAAAGCTTATGAGAAAGGATTAATCTATAAGGACAAATATGAGGGATTATATTGTGATGGTTGTGAAGGATTCATAACAGAAAAGGAACTGATAAATAATAAATGTTCTGAACACGACAAAGTTCCAAGAGAAGTGAAAGAAGATGCTTATTTTTTCAAATTATCTTTATTCAAAAATAAAATTTTAGAATGGATAAAAAAAGAAAAACCCATAGTTCCTGAAAAAAGAGCAAACGAGATAATTTCTCGTTTAGAAAATGATAATCTCAAGGATTTATGTGTATCTAGAAAAAATGCTGACTGGGGAATAGAAATACCTTTCGATAAAAACTTTAAGATATATGTTTGGTTTGATGCGTTAATAAATTATTTAACTGGTTCTGGAAAAAATGAGGAGTATTGGCCAGCAGATTCACAAATAATCGGAAAAGGAATTTTATGGTTTCATGCAGTAATTTGGCCAGCAATACTCCTAGCATCTGGAAGAGAACTTCCAAAAGAAATAGCAGTTCATAGTTATTTCACCGTAAATGGAAAAAAAATGTCTAAATCATTAGGGAATGTAATAAATCCATTAGAGCTATTAAAAAAGTATCCTTCAGATAGTGTGAGATATTTCATAAGCCGTGAAATTTCTTTTGAAAATGACGGAGACTTTTCTGAAGAAAAATTAAAAACGAGACACAATGACGAACTAGCGAATAAATTAGGAAATTTAATTAGTAGAGTTTCGACATTGGCAGAAAGATATGGTCTAGAAAAAACAGAAACCTCTCTAAATGCAGAAAAATTATTAGAGGAAATAGATGAAAATATTAAAGAATATCATATAAATGTAGCTCTTGATAATATATTCGCATATATAGATAAAATAAATGAGTATGTTCAATCTCAAAAGCCTTGGGAAACAAAAGATTCCAAATTGCTTTATGAATTAGTTTTTGCAATAAGAAACATCACGATTCTTATATCTCCATTTCTTCCAGAAACATCAGAAAAAATTGCAAAAACATTCAGTTTCAAAATCTCTTTAGATGAAATAGATATACCCATTCCATCAAGAAAACCAGGAGAAATTAAAAAGTCAGACATCTTATTTCAAAAAATACAATGAAAATACCATATAGCGACTTTGAAAAATTGGATTTACGGGTTGGAACTATTTTAGAAGTTCAAGACCATCCAAAAGCAGACAAACTATACATTTTAACAGTAGATTTAGGAGAACCTGCTCCAAGAACAATAGTAGCTGGACTCAAAACAAAGTATACTCACGAAAACTTAAAAAATAAACAAGCAGTTTTTGTAGTAAATCTTGAATCTGTAACATTAAGGGGAATTCAAAGTGAAGGAATGATTTTAGCAGCATCAACAGAGTCTAAAGAAGAAGTGTTCTTCATAAAACCAGAAAAAGAAATTGCTCCAGGGAGCAAAATACACTAGTCTTAAACATAAAAACTTTCTAATATCTCAAAAGTTGTGAAGATTAAATAATTAACCTATCAATTTTTTCCAAAATCCTGGATCTTTATAATTGATTCCGGCAATTTTTGAAGCGATTTTCTTGTAAGCAAGAGAAGACTTTGAATAAGGATAAGTATGAATTATTGCATCTTTTCTTCTCAACGAAGCAAGAATATTTCTATCTTCTGGAACAACTCCTAAGACTGGTAAGTCAAGCATTTCTTTAATATTTGAAACAGCCATTTCATTTTTATCTCCTCTGACACGAGTAACAATAATTCCTTTGACTGATTTCCCAAGTTCATTGGCCAGTTTAACAGTTTTAAGAGCGTCAGTAACAGCTGTAATTTCAGGATTTGTAACTACAATAAGTTCATCAGCTGCTTCAATAGAACTCGTAGCTTCATCACCAAGACCGGCAGCAGAATCAAAAATGACGAAATCCGCCATACCCTTCAGTTTACGAGAAACATCTTTTAATTTCTCATGATTCAATTTTCTCAATTCTTTAACAGAAAGAGAAGAGGGAATTATTTTAGTTCCTGATTCATGTTCATAAATAGCATCTGAAACTTTTGCTTTACCTTGCATAACATGATTTAGATTTATCGGAACAATAGGTGCACCAAGATGTAACCCTATATTAGGTGTAGTCAAATTAGCATCGACAACAATAACATCTTTACCTAAAGAATTTAAAGCAGCACCTAAATTTATCGCTGTTGTAGTTTTACCCACTCCCCCTTTACCTGACGTTATAGTGATTATCTTCATAACATTAACCTTCTATAAATCGAATTATTTTAAATAACTTATAAACCTTTCTAAAATCTGGGAATATAATCCGAGCTGTTCAAGATTAACATTTACCTGCTTCCCCTTATACTGAACTTTCAAATTGACTCCCTTTCTAAATTCTCCTTCTCTCGATTTATCTAACCCATCTATATCTCTGAAAAATTCGTAAAGTTGTAAAGTTTCCATTACTAAGCTCTCCTCTGCATAAATTTTCTGTAATTGAATCAGTTTAGCTCTCGGAGCATCAGGAACAGGTTTCCATTTTTTACCAGCTTTTTGAATCAGAATATCAAGAGAAGCATCAACCATAATTTTCCAGCGTAAAAGCAAATTAAGTATAACATCGCAAGTTTTAGTGTATTTCAAACTAACATATAACAAATGGTCCGCACTAATTTTTTCCTTAATAACTGAATCAATAGACATTAGATATCACACTCACAGAGAGAAACAATCAAATATAAATGGCTTTTTATACCTTTCCAAATATATTAAAAGAGATATGTCTCTCCTCATTAGTAACTATTATCTTCAAAAATGACAAATTTAGAGCAAATTGATAAATTATATGGCTATTTTACGCCTTCAAAGACTTATAAATAATAAGAAAATTAACTAAGTGTGAGAATTGTTTCGGCAATGTCTCCATCATGTTCGTTTAAAGCATCTCGGCAAATCTCATAAGATTTTCCTGTTTTCTCCATGACTAATTGTATGTCTTCTTCAGATATTCCCTCATCAGATTCATCAATCGCTTCTCCAGTTATTTGCCAGCTTTCTTGTCCTTGCATAACTATCTTGACAACTGAGGGATTATGTATCACAATTTTAGATCCATCCTCTTTTTCAATAACTACTTTAAGAGCATCAACAGTCTCCTGCTTGATTCCCATCTGCTTCATAACCTGTTGCATCTTCTTAGGATCTATTCCACCAAACATATTCACTTTCAAAATTCTTAGTTTTTATAACTTTCTAAAATTTTTTCAAGGGCAAATAAAATCAGTGATTGAAGGAATAATGTCTAAACAAGTTAATTTTGTTCTTTGTTTCTTTCTCTAAATTTCTTTAATGGAAAGGCAACACCTATTCCTCCAAGAGCTCCTAATCCTGCACTGTAGGCTAATGGAAAACCTCTAAGAATAGCACTAGACATTACATTAATTGTGACAGAAAAAGCCCAATACTTTAAATCTTCAAGATTATCGCTTGTCTCTGGAAAAATCCCATAACGTGTTAAAGCAGGCGGAACAAACATACCCAAAGCCAATCCACTATAAACTATCCCTCTCTCAATTTGAGAATAACCCATATCTTTCAGACTATTATGGAATTTATTATAATCTTCTGTCAAGTTATCTAAATTAGATTTTTTTCCTTCCACGAAAATTTCAAAAAGCGAGATTATAAAAAATTAATTGGTCTAGAGAAACTATTTCTTTATAGGCAAAACAACCTTAGTTCCACATTCAGCACAAAATTTAACATTGTCAGATAAAACAAGATTGCATCCACCACATCTCAAAGGTTCAACTTTTCTTTCAATAACTGCTTTGTATCCACGTTTCCCTGAAACTAAAAAAGAAAAAGCATCAGCCACAGCATCACTATTCATCTGATCTCTTAAATCTCTTCCACTAGACATTTCATCACCTGTCGCAGAAAAAATCAATTAGGATATTTAAACATTCTTATATTTTCATAAAAATCAAAAAAAGAAACATTAAAATTCCAAAATCCGAGGATTCTTATTTCAACATCACAATCAAATTATTATATTGAACCTAACTCAAAAAACGAATTAGCCAACAGGCCAAAACACTTTTAATATGACAACGAACACTATAATTGCAACAAGAAAAGCGATTACTGCTTGAGGGGTTAAGGAAAACCTATTCCCTGATTCAGAATCATATCTTGTAAGCCCTCCAAAAACTCCGGGCATTTGTATCTGATTTTGTTGAGCCATATAAAATAGATAAAAAAGACCTATAAAAATCTAACTATTCAGGTTTGAATAGCCATCAAAAGTCTATTTTTATCTCTGCCAGAGACTTGTTTCCCCCACAAAACAAAAAGCCTATTTATCCTATGCCAATATTTTTTTGGAACAATTTTCATAAGTTCAAATTCAGTTTGGAGAGGATTTTTTGTTTTAACAAATCCAAAAACATTAGCAATTCTATGAACGTGGGTATCTACGCAAATTCCATCTTTACTAAAACATTCAGTAATTATCAAATTAGCCGTCTTTCTTCCAACACCTGGTAGTTTAACCAATTCAGCAATTGTCTCTGGAACTTTTCCATTATAATCTTTAACTAACATCTTAGCACATGCAATAACATTTTTAGATTTGGTTTTATTATAATTTAAGCTCTTAAAGATAAATAGGACATCAGCATATTTAGAATTGGCCAATCCATCAAGAGTTTTATATTTTTTAAAAAGATTTTCAGCAATTGGAATAGTAGTTTCATCTCTAGATTGAGCAGACATTATTGTGGCAATCAAAGTTTGCCAAGGTTTTTTCCAACCTTCTCCAGCGAGTCTTTTTTCAACTCCCCTATATTTTTTTTCAGCTAAGTTAAAAATTTTAAGAAAATATTTTCTTTTGTCCATTTACGTAAAAATATTTTTCTTGAAGATAAGAAGCCCTATCAATATAACAACAATTTGGAAACTCCAAAGCAAAATAACTGCTCTTTTTTCAGTAGCTCTAATCCCAATTTTTTTTAGAGTGTAAATCGCCAAATGATTTAGACTATAAATTCTATCATAAAGCAAATCTAAACTTCCATCTTCCCGAGGTTTCCCAAAAGAGGATTTTTTTAGATTTCCGCGCAATTTCAAAAATACTTCAATAATATAAGGAGTATAAAAGAAAATAGCAATTCTCTCAAAATTTCCAACAATACAAACACTCGCAACCAATCCCCCAATAGCATAAGTCATAACATCTCCAGGAAATACTTTTGAAGGGAATCTATTAAATATTAAAAATCCAATAAGAGCCAAAACAAGACATAAACATAACAAAGCCAGCCAAGGAGCTCCAGTCATATATGAAACTAAAGCAAATCCCGAAAATAATATTGCTCCTTGTCCTGCTTCAAGACCATTAAAACCTGCAAGTATGTTAAATGTCGTAGTAGTGGCAACTACTCCCAAAGGTATAAACAATAAAGGATAAATTAATCCTAAATCAACAATTCCGAAAAATGGTAAATCCACGAGACTTTTTCCAGCGTTTATTGCTATAAGAGGGACTGAACCAAGTAACACTAAGACAAATCGTGAGTTCATGGATAGCCCTCCATGTTTCCAGCCAAACAAATCATCTACAAATCCTACAAATCCCATAAATATTGCAATAATAAGTAAAGCAAATATTTCGACCAATGAACCATTTTTAGTTCCTAAACTAAAAACTCGGTAAGCTACATAAATCAATATGCTCAAACAAAAAGCAAGAAGAACAATTATCCCCCCAGAACCTGCAACTTTATCTCCTTTAATCTTATTCATATCGTCCCAAATAAGACCGATAGATTTTGCTTTTCTAATCCATCGAGGCATCAAAAATACAACTGTTAAGAAACTAACAATCAAAGGGATCATAAGTAGATATGAGGCCATAAAATAAAAACCAATATTTCCTATTTAAACCTTTTATTGGAAGAAAACCTTAAAATGCCTACAATATAATGAAGAATATGGAAGAAAATCCGCATATTGCTCTTGAAAAAAAATGGAAGGAATATTGGCAAAAAGAAAAGATATATGCCTTCGACAAAAATAGTAAAAAAAGAATATATAGCATAGATACTCCTCCCCCAACAGTTTCAGGAGAGATGCACATAGGACATGCATTTTCTTATTCTCAACAAGATTTCATTGCAAGATATAAACGAATGAAGGGTTTCAATGTTTTTTATCCATTTGGTACAGACGATAACGGCCTTCCAACTGAAAAATTAATTCAAAAACTGAAAAATGTGCGAAGCAAAGATATGACAAGAGCAGAATTCATAGAATTGTGCTTGAAAACATTAAAGGAAATAACTCCTGAATTTATACAAGATTGGATTAATTTAGGCATATCTTGCGATTATAGTTTATTATATTCTACGATAGACAATAATTCAAGAAAAATATCTCAAAAACATTTTATTGGGCTATACAATAAAGGTTTAATCTATTCTGCTGAATTTCCCACAATATGGGACACGGAATTTCAAACCCCTGTAGCTCAAGCAGAACTTGAAGACAAAGAAAAAGAATCCTTTTTCACAACTTTAAAATTTGAAGTAGCAGGAAAAATTTTACCAATAGCAACAACAAGGCCTGAGATGTTACCAGCCTGCTTAGCAATATTCGTTAATCCTTCAGATAAAAGATATAAATCTTTAATTGGGGAAAAAGCAAAAGTTCCTTTGACTAACGCAGAAGTTCCAATAATAGGAGATAAACACGCAGACATAGAAAAAGGAACAGGAGCTTTAATGATTTGTTCATATGGAGATAAATATGATGTAGAAGCTGTAAAAAAATACAAGCTCACGCCAAAAATAATCATATCATCTGATGGAAGAATAAAGGCCAAGAACTACGAAAATCTTACAATCCATCAAGCGAGAGAAAAGATATTAGAAGATTTGAAAAATGCAAATTTGATAATAAAACAAGAAAAAATAAAGCATACTGTTAATGTATACGAAAAATCATCTAAGGAAATAGAATTTCTTCCAACAAAACAATGGTTCATTAAAATAATTGGGAAAAAATCTGATTGGATTAAAGAGGGTAAACGAATAAAATGGATTCCGGAGCAAATGTTCAAAATTTACGAAAATTGGATTAATGGTTTAGAATGGGATTGGTCAATATCCCGAGACAGACATTTTGGAATTCCGATTCCTATTTGGTATTGTGAAAAGTGTAAAGAAACAATTTTAGCAAAAGAGTCAGAACTTCCTGTTGACCCAATTCAAACTGCGAAAAAATGCCCAAAATGTAAATCTGAAGTCATTCCTGAAAACAAAGTCTTAGACACTTGGGCAACTTCTTCTCTAAGTCCTCAAATAGCTTCATCACTCATAGAAAATAAAATAAAAATACCTTACTCTTTAAGGGTTCAAGCTCACGAGATAATTAGGACATGGGCATTTTACACAATAGTAAGAGCACATTATCACGAAAACACGATTCCTTGGGAAAAAATTGCAATATCTGGATTGGTAACTATGTCTGGAGAAAAGATGTCAAAATCAAAAGGAAATGTAGTCAAACCTCAAACAATCGTGAATCAGTATGGTTCAGATGCTCTAAGATTCTGGGCAGCATCATCAAGATTAGGAGAGAATATGGATTATCAGGAAAAAGATATAATCACGGGGAAAAAATTCATAACAAAATTATTAAACGCGACAAATTTCGTTTTTATGAATTTAGAACATCAAGCAAAACAACCAAAACTTGAAGAAACAGATCGTCTTTTATTGTCCCAATTAAATAAATTAATTGAAATAAGTTCGAAATCTTTTGAAGAATATGATTACTATAGGACAAAAATGGAAGCAGATTCTTTCTTTTTCAAAACATTTGCAGATAATTATCTTGAAATTGTAAAATCTCGAGTATATAACGGCACAGAAGAACAAAAGGCATCAGCATTCTATACCTTATATCAATCACTTCTGACAATAACTAAAATCCTCGCTCCGTTCACCCCCTTTATAACAGAAGAAGTTTATCAAAATCACTTCAGAAAATTCGAAAAACAAAAATCTATTCATCTTGAATCCTGGCCAGAAAAAATAAAAATCTCATCAACAAAAGATAATCAAGAAATCTGGAATAGACTGCTTGAAATAATTTCAAAAGTTAGACAGGCAAAATCAGAAGCAAAAAAATCCATGAAGGCAGAAATTATCCTCACCATATCAAAAGAAGATCATAAAATACTAAATAACGTTCTCTCAGATTTAAAATCGGTTTGCACAGCAAAAGAAATTAAGGAAGGCAATTTCAATATTGAACTTCTTTAACGCAAACACTTAATAATCAATTTTCTACTAAAATATCATGGACGATAAACAAAAAGCACAACTTGAAGAACAAATTGAAGAGCTTGAAGCAGTGCGAGGTCGCCACACTGAATTAGTCACTGTATTGATTCCATCAGATTTTAACATACATGCCGTAACAAAACAATTGGAAGCAGAACGTTCAACAGCCGATAACATAAAATCGAAACAAACTCGTTCAGCCGTTGCAGATTCAATAGATATGATTGTTCGCACACTTAAAGGCACAAAACAAACTCCTCCAAATGGACTTGCATTATACGCAGGCAATGTGTCTGAAAAAGAAGGAATATCTGATATAAAACTTTGGGCAATAGAACCACCAAAACCTTTAAGGGTGAGAATGTATCGTTGCGACCAAGTTTTTGTAACGGAACCACTAAGAGAGATGCTACAAACAGACGAAGTTTATGGCTTGGTAGCAATAGACAGACAAGAATCCACAATTGGTTTATTAGAAGGAAAACAAATAAAAGTTTTAAGAAAACTTACATCAGGAGTTCCAAGTAAAGTGCGAGCTGGTGGTCAATCTGCTCAAAGATTCCATCGAATTACAGAGGGATTAGCAAAGGAATTCTTTCGTAGAACAGCAGAAGCAATGAAAGAATTATTCTTTGATTTACCGAGATTAAAAGGAATTTTAGTCGGTGGACCAATACCTACAAAAGAAGAATTCATAGAAGATGGCCAAATAGTCACAAAATTAAAAGAAAAAATAATAGCTGTAAAAGATATAGGTTATGTAGATGAACATGGGCTGAAATTATTAGTTGAAGCATCACAAGATGATATAGCAGAACAAGAAATAATAAAAGAAAAGAAGATAGTAGAAGAATTTTTTATGGTTTTAGGTAAATATCCTGAAAAATCAGCATATGGGTTTGAAAAAACAAAAATTGCGTTGGAGAGAGGAGCAGTATACAAATTATTAATGTCAAAAAAATTAGATAAACATATAATTGCAGAATATGAAAAAATGGCAATAGATATGGGTTCAGAAGTAATTCTAATTTCAGATGAAACTCAAGAAGGTGAACAATTTTATAACATCACTAAAGGTATTGGTGCAATTCTTAGATTCCAGATAGAATAAATTTTTATATTGATAATTTTTCAGAAAATTTAGCATGAAAAAATTTTAAAAAACAAAAAATTTAAATATTAAAGGCAAATATATAATTCATAACACAAATGACAGAAGAAACATCTGAAATAGAACCACCAGATCTAGACCCAAGAGGTTTAACTTATTATATGAATGGAAAAGGTTCTCCAAGAAAATTATTCAGATTTGCCGAAGCATCAAACGGAGAACAAACATATCTTCTAAAAATCGGAGCAATTACAGTAAATCCAGGGGAAAAAATTATCTTTGAATATAACGAAAAAAATGATAATTATACTTGCATAGGATGCAATTCAAAAGCAATTGAATTGCCAACTTCTAGAACTATCTGGGGAGATTCAAAGATTAATAAAGAAACTATATCTTGCACAAGAGGACCTTATTGTCCAAAATGCGAAATTTATCCTAAAAATGGGAGACTCCCTCCCATAAATGAAAGAGACTTAGAAACATTTGTAACATCCTACGAAGAATTTGAAAAGAAAGGAATACAACAAACCATATAAACTAATTACTTTCTGTCAAATTATGGAGCTTGGTAAAAAGCAAGAACTTGAGCTTGAAGCTAAAGGGTTTTTTGAAATTCATAAAAAAGAAATAGGAAAATCTTTAAGGGGTGGCGAACATGTAGCCAAAATTGATTTTGAAACTCTTGCTCATTTTTCTCCAAATTTATCAGAAAAATTAATAGAAACTCCCGAAGATATAATTTCTTTATTAGAAACTGCCCTTGATGAAACAGGATTAGTAAAAAATCCCAGAATAAGATTTAATTCTCTTCCAAATATGATAAAAATAAAAGAGATTCGAGCAAAGCATTTAGATCAGTTCGTAGGAATTGAAGGAATAGTTCGCCAGTCTTCTGATGTAAGGCCTCAAGTTGTAAATGCTAAATTTGAATGCCCAACTTGTGGAGCAATATTATCTGTTCTGCAAATAGATCGAAAATTTCGTGAACCATCTAGATGCTCCTGTGGCAGAAAAGGACTGTTCAAACTTCTTTCAAAAGAAATGGTCGACGCGCAACGTCTGGTAATAGAAGAATCTCCAGACTCGTTAGACGGAGGAGAACAGCCAAAGAGAATGAATGTTTTTCTTAAAGAAGATTTAGTGGATCCAAAAATGGAAGAACGCACTACTCCTGGAAGCAAGGTCCGAATAATTGGAGTATTAAAAGAAGTTCCAGTTCCTCTCCCTCAAGGGTCAATATCTACTCGTTTTGATTTGGCAATAGAAGCAAATAACGCAATACCCTTGGAAGAAACTTTTGATGATTTAGAAGTTAATGACGAGGATGAACTAAAAATAAAAGAAATAGCCTCTAATCCGAGAGCTTTAGAAATTTTAACTAGTAGTATAGCTCCAAGCGTTTATGGTTTCAAAGAAGTAAAAGAAGCTATACTTCTTCAATTATTTTCAGGAGTAAAGAAAAAACGTTCAGATGGAGGGAACACAAGGGGAGATATTCATGTTCTTTTGGTAGGGGATCCAGGAGTTGCAAAATCGGTCACTCTAAAATTCGTATCAAGAATAGCTCCGAAAGGGCGTTATGTTTCAGGAAAAGCTGCAACAGGTGCGGGACTTACAGCAGCCGTAGTTAAAGATGAATTTCTAAAGGGTTGGTCATTAGAAGCCGGAGCAATGGTTCTATCAAACAAAGGAACAGTATGTATTGACGAGATAGAAAAAATGGATGAACAGGACCGTTCAACAATGCATGAGGCAATGGAACAGCAAACAGTCACTATTTCTAAAGCAAACATTCAAGCAACCTTGCGTTCAGAAACTTCCGTTCTCGCAGCAGGAAATCCTAAACTTGGCCGTTTCGACCCATTGCAACCAATACCTCAACAGATAAACATTTCTCCAGCATTGTTAAGTCGTTTTGATGTTATTTTTATTTTGAGAGATTTGCCGAGCAGAGCACAAGACGAAGCAATTGCACGTCACGTTTTACAAGAACACAAACAAGAAATAGTTCGCGAAGTAATTGACCCAAAATTAATTCGTAAATATGTAGCTTATGCAAGAAAAACCGTAAAACCCAAACTTACAGATGAAGCAATTTCTGAAATGATGGAATTTTATATAGACATTAGAAATAAAATTAGCAATGCAGATAGTGGAATTAAAGCGATACCTATAACTGCACGTCAATTGGAAGCGATAGTTCGTCTGTCAGAAGCTTGTGCAAAAGTTCGGCTTGGTTCAGAAGTAACTATAGAAGATGCAAAAAAAGCAATTGAGTTATTAAAATACTCAATGATGCAAGTCGGTTTTGATGAAGAAACACAAACTTTTGATATAGATAGAGTTACAACAGGAATTCCTACTTCAAAACGAGGGAAAATTATTTTAGTCAGAGAAATTTTGTCAAAACTGGAGTCAAGGATAGGTAAATTGATACCATTAGAAGAAATAGAACGTGAACTTTCAGAAAAGATGTCTAAAGAGGAATTAGACGATTCAATAAATCAGCTTGCCAAAGCAGGAGATATTTTCAAACCCAAACCAGGTTTTATTCAAAAACTATAAACAAAATACAACAATGATTATAAACCAATAACAATAAACAAAAAAATGGCAGAAGAATTCAAAAGGCATACAGCATATAAATTAAAAATAGGAGACATACTCTCTGGTTCGCAAATAACCGACGGCGAACGTTTAAAATTTATAGAAGTAACTGGAATCAATGTTGCCCGTGTTAACTTAATAGCTAATGTCATAGATAAATACATACAAGATGAAGAAAAAAAATTCGCATCAGTAACCCTTGACGATGCTTCTGGTCAGATAAAATTAAAGGTATTTGGAGAAGACATTGAAAAATTCAAAACATTGGAACAAGGAGACACAATTCTAGCAATAGGGCTCATAAGAGAATGGAACAAGGAAATATATGTAACTCCCGAGATAATTAAGAAAAAACAACCAGAATATCTTCTTTTAAGAAAATTAGAAATCGATAAAAATAAACCTAAAGAATCAGATAGGAAAGAAATGACAGAATTAAAAGATAAAATGTTATCTGCCATAAAAAGAGAGGATGCAAATGGAGGAGCAGACATAAAGGCATTAGTTATAGAATTAAACACGAAACAAGATTTAATCAATCAAGAAATTCGTAAGTTATTGGAAGAAGGCATCATTTACGAACCACGTCCAGGTAAAGTCCGCTATCTCGGATAAATTTAACGAAAATAATAAATCTATCTTAGTTTCTTAAGAGCTAAATAAACTGCTGCAACAATCAATAATCCAAATACTATAATTACAAATAGTTTATCATCAAAATTCTTTACAGCTGCTTCAATAACAAGAAATGCTCCAGCAGGCAAAGCAATAATTTGTAAAAGCAAAGCTCCAATAGATAATCCTGTAACAATTAAAGCAAATCCTAAAGAAGCAAATATATAGAAAGTCCGTCTATTGTAAATATTTGTAGAGTTTTCAAAATCCTTATTACACATATTACATACCTTCAAGGTCGATGTGCATCCATTATCATCATAATTATATTCTGAAATTCCTCCATTTTGCACACAAGCATCTGTCTCAATCTGAAGAGTTTGTGAAAAGGTACAATTCGAACACTGTTCAATTCCAACCCCATATTTGACTGGGTAAGGCATTCCTACACCATATCCTCTGCAAAAATCTTCATATTTTGGCTCCTCATAAACATAACTCACAATCAAATTAAACAAAGTAATAACCATAATCGCAATAAAAACTCCTAAAATAATAGTTAATGCAAAATTACGGCCACTCATTTTCTTTTTTGATTCTTTTTTCGCCATAAACTATAAACATATAACAAGATTATAAATCTTCACATTTCATATTAAAATTAAATCAATGTCTTCTAAAAAATCCCCACTTTCTCTTTTCATTAAACTTCAAAGCAAGCCAGACCAATATCATTAATAAAACAAACAAAAGTAAAAATCTCCACGCACCATTGAAATTTCTCCAATTGACAATCACTCCGTAAAACACACCCCATATTCCAGAAGCCATAAGGGCACTCCCAACAGGTTCTTTAACGAGTAAAAACAAACCAACAACAAATGTAATCAAACCGATTATAATGGCGATAATGAAAACCTTATTGAAATGAATATCTAATGCATCCTCATAATCCATCCTACAAGCATCGCAGTAACCATTGATAGGACAACCATCAGCATCATACGCCCATACAAATTCTCCTCCAGCCTTATAGCAATTCGTTTCTTTCAAACCAATAGTAGGAATAACTTTACAATCTTGAGCAGTTCCCACATTAGGAAGAGTAGCTCTAAAATCACAAAAATCTTGATATTCTGGATCTGGATAAAATGTTTTAAGTCCTTGGAGTACAACAAGAATAAATACAACAAATATACCTACTCCTAAAATTATGTTCTTAAACTTCATAAAAACAAAGAGTTAAACAAATTTATAAACCTTCAGAAATCCACAAGAACAATGGAAACATATGAAAAAATGCTTGACGAAGCATACAAAAAAATAAAAGTAGTCGCATCTTCATCAGATAGATTTGAAATACCTAAAGTTCAAGGTAAAGTTCAAGGAAGAGCTACAATAATAACGAACATACAATCAATCGCCTCATACATAAGAAGACCAGCTGATATGCTTGCAAAATTTCTTCAAAAAGAATTGGCTGTTCAGACCGTCTTAGAAAAAGATTTTTTAACAATAAAAACTCAATTAAACTCTGCAAAAGTCAATGATAAAATAACTATGTATGTCAAAGAATTCGTTCTTTGCACTGAATGTAAAAAACCAGACACTGAAATTATCAGTGAAAAAGGAATTAAGTTTAAACACTGCCTTGCTTGTGGTGCCAAATCCCCGATTAGATATAGTTTATAAGAATATTTAAAGAATCAAAAAACACAATAGATAACCTCTACAATTAAATTTTTCAAAACAAAACATTTAAAATGCCTTTGTGCTTATCGTCGTTAGGAGGAAATCATGGCAACAAAAGGTTACTGCGTCAAATGCAAAAAGCAGGTAGACATCAAGAATCCTGTTGAAAGCACAACCGCAAAAGGCACTAAAATTGCAAAGGGAAAGTGTCCAAATTGTGGGATAACAGTATGTAGAATGGGCGGAATTACAAAATAATTCAGCAATTTTATTTTATTTTATTTAATAATTTATTTTTAGAAAATGTGGGTAAAGATACACAAGTCATACAGAACAATTGTAGCTGTATGTGACGAAGATATTTTAGGTAAGAAATTTGAAGAGGGCATAAAACAATTATATATTCGAGAAGATTTTTACAAAGGTCAAAAAGTGTCAAAAGAAGAGTTAATTAGTTTGTTAAGAAGAGAAGCAAAAGAAGATTCGACTTTTAACATCGCAGGCAAAGAATCAATAGATTCAGCAATAGAAGCTCGTTTGATAGAGAAACAATTCTGCAAAAAAGTTCAAGGAATTCCATTTATTCTAGTATTAGCATAAACAGATAGCTTTTAAATCATCAAAATCATCAAAAAATCAGATGGAAGAAGAAAATGAATTTGGAGATTTTGAAGAAATAGCAGATGAGTCTCAAGAAAATGAATCTGAAAATATCCAGACGGAAGAAGGGTTTGTCCGTGCAAGAGTTCCAAGAAAAGGAGAATTAATAGGAAAAATAGTTCAGCGTTATGGGGGAAACAGAATGGAAGTTTTAGCGACGGACAAAAAAACAAGAAATTGTAGAGTTCCAGGAAAATACAAACGTCAATTATGGTTGAGACCCAAAGATATAGTTTTGATAAAAATATGGGAGTTTGATGCTGAAAAAGGAGATGTAATCTATAAATACAAACCAAACGAGGTTACCCAATTGAAAAAGAAAGGGATATTGGAAAACTTGGAGACAGAATTTTAGTTTATGATAACCATCCAAATAAAGAATAGAAAGGAATTCATAAGATCGAAAAACAAATTAGAGAACAAGTTAAACGCGAAAATTACTCTAAAAGATAAGACTCTTGAGATAGAAACCGATACTTTAAACGAATTTGAAGCACAGAGAGTTTTCGATGCAATGAATCTCGGTTTCTCCGCAGATGATTCTTTAATGGTTTTAGAAGAAGAAATTTCTTTTGTTCAAATAAATATGAAGGATTATGCGAATACAAAAAATCTTGAAGTTGTTCGTTCAAGAGTCATAGGAACTCATGGAAAAACAAAGTCTACAATAGAAGAAATAACTAAATGCAAAATAAAGGTAAGTGATAACATAATTGGAATAATCGGTTCAGGAGAAGTTATTGAAACAGCAATTACTGCCTTAACAAATATAATAAGGGGTACAAAACAAGCAAACGCTTACAGATATTTAGAAAGAATAAATACCCAGAAAAAAGAAGAAAAAAATAAAAAAAATAAAATAAAATTTTAAGGCGCTAAGTTATCTTTTTTTCTTAGCTGAACTCTTCTTCGAAGTTTTCTTAGAAGATTTCTTTGCTTTTTTAGCAGCCATTTAATTCATACACCCCGTTAAATGAAAATATGCAAACTTATATTTAAAACTTTGCCAAAAAAATAAAAAATAAATTTTCTGCAAAATATTCTGAAATTTTTATCGTCGGAAAAATATTTTAAGAAAAAAAAGAAAAAATTATAAAAATAAAATAAAAATTAAGTTTACTTAAACACAACGCCCAAGAACACAAGATGTTGCGTTAGTAGTTGAATTTATAGCGACTAATCTACAATCTTCAGCAAACAAAGCAGACATATTAGAATATTGTGGACCATAACTTGAACCACAAACAAATTCTCCAATAGTTACATTACTGTAGCAAAAATCAGTTACATTAAACGGGACAGAAGAACCATTTATGATTGCTACCCCCGTATTAACTCCAAAATTAAGATAGTCAATGCCTGCATCAGTTTCATTACAACTAGAAACGTTCCATTGATTAACCAATGTTGCAGCATAAGCGAAATAAGCTAAAACGCCAACTAAAGCAAGAAAAACACCATACATTATAAATTTCTTATTCATTTTAACCTCCTTACAGATTATAATTAATCTATTTGCATTAAAATCCTATATATATCTAAAAAGTAAAAATAAACCTCAAAAACAAAGTTTAAATAACATCAAATAACTTTTTATCTCATGTCCCGATAGCTCAGCAGGTAGAGCACACGGCTGTTAACCGTGGGGTCGGAGGTTCGAGTCCTCCTCGGGACGTTCAAAACTTATTTAAACAAGGGGAGGGTAAAAGGTATATGAAATTTTCAACAAATAAAAAACAGCCAGCACCTCATGAACATAAGCATATAACTAAAAGCACAGAATTATTACTTGCAATAATTATCGGTTCAGTCTTAATCGGTTCATTGACATCTGAAAAATACATAAACATTCCCCATTACATAATTCCATTGTTAGTTATTCTTTTCATAAGTATGAAAGCAATTCATATCGTAAGACAAGGAGGAAGTCTTCTGGAAGATTATCTTACTTTAGCAGTAATGCTTCTTTTCATAATATTGTATGTTGTTTTAAAAGGGGATCTCAATCCAATATTGATAACAAGTTTCATAGTAATATTAATTTATTCTACAGGATTAATGTTTTGGATAAAGACGAAGTTCTCCTCAAATAAAGTCGCACATTTCATATTTAGTTATGTGAGCACATTATTTATGATAATCTTTCTTTTTGCAGGAGCATATGTATCCAACGCAGAAGAGTTTATAGTTAGTGAAACAAAAAAAGGAATAAATTTTGAGGAAGCTCTATATTTCAGCACAATAACTGTAACAACTGTAGGTTACGGAGACATAATCCCTACTTCTAAAGTAAATAGATTTTTAAGTGCGTCAGAAGCATTTATTGGAATGACAATAAATGTTGCATTACTCGGATATATCCTTTCTTCAAGTAAAAGCCAGGAAGAATGATGGGTAAAAAAGTTCTTCTTGGTTTATCTGGGGGTGTTGATTCTGCCGTCGCAGTAATAATTCTACAAAAACAAGGATATGAAATAATTGGAGCATTTATGCGTTGTTTCTCAGAAGAAAAAAATAAAATAACTGGTGAATGTCCTTGGATAGATGACAAAAAAGAAGCTCAAAAAATAGCGACTAAACTAAAAATCAAATTTATAGAATTAAATTATGAAAAAGAATATACAAATCAAGTCATAAAACCTATGTTCAAATCCTATTCAGAAGGGAAAACTCCAAATCCAGACGCTAATTGCAACACCATAATCAAATTTCCATTTTTGATTAAAGAAGCAAAAAAAAGAAATATCGATTTTATTGCGACAGGACATTATGCAAAAAAGACACAAAAAAATGGAAAATTCTATCTCAAAATACCAAAAGACAAATTCAAAGACCAAACATATTTCCTATATGGGATTAGTCAAGAAAATCTCAAAAATACTATTTTTCCAATAGGAGATTATACTAAATCGCAAGTCAGAGAAATAGCAAAAACAAACCAATTAGGAAACTGGAACCGAAAAAGCACAAGAGGTTTATGTTTCATAGGAAACATAAATGTAAAAAAGTTTCTAAAACAGAAGATAAAAAACAAACAAGGTAAAATAATAAATCCAAATGGTGATATTGTAGGAATCCATCAAGGAATACAATTCTTCACAATCGGAGAAAGAATAGGAGAAAATGAAAATCTGCATATCAATAAGGAGTATAGAAACAAATCAAAATCAAAATTATACATCGCAGAAAAAGACAAAAAAAATAACATCTTGATAATCGCTCCAGAAAATCATAGAATTCTATTCAAAAATCAATTTGAAATAAAAAACGTAATTTTCACAGCAGACAAGCCAAAATTCCCATTAAACGACATAAAAATTAGGATAAGACATTTAGGGCAATTAATTTCTGCAAAGATAATAAAAAAGGACAACAAAATTAAGATAATATTAAAGAAATCAATTCAAGGCATAGCCGAAGGCCAATCAGCAGTTATTTACACAAAGCAAGGAATTATGCTCGGCGGTGGAGAAATCGCATACTAAAAGATTTTTATACATTAAACTCCTTAACATTATATGAAAACACAAGAAGCAATCGAGTCCAGAAGTTCAATTAGAGAATTTTCAAACAAATCAGTAAAATTCGGAGAAATATTAGAAGCAATAGATGCTGCAAATCACGCCCCTTTTGCTGGAAATATAAACAATCTAAAATTTCTTATAATTGAGAGTCAAGAAAACAAAAACATAATATCAGAATTTTCACAACAATTTTGGATAGCAGATGCTCAATGGATAGTTTTGGTATGTTCAGAAATAAAGAAATTAGAAGGACTATATCAAGATAGAGCTTTATCTTATTCAAAACAACAGGCAGGTGCTGCAATAGAAAATATGCTTTTGAGAATTACCGATTTAGGACTCGCATCTTGTTGGGTCGGATCTTTCGCAGATGAGGGAATAAAATCTCGTTTTAAAATACCAGACACTTGGGAAATTGAAGCAATATTACCTATAGCTTATCCAAAAAACAAAAAAAATAAATCACAAAGAAAGATAAAATTAGAAAGCAAAATTTTCTGGGAAAAATGGGATGTAAATAAAAAACCCATAAAATATCCAAACAAAGACCCTTCAACTATTTATACAATCGGTCAGATAAATCATAAGTAGTTTGAAAAAGTCTTCAAAATCTTAAGACAATTAAAAAATAAAAGGGTAAAAATAAAAAAAAGTCGCCCTATACGACAAATTATCTGAACACTTCTATGCCTAGATCTGACATTTCAGAATGCTTTCCGCTACCTCCACGCATTGGACCAGAAGATTCAATTTCTTTTCCTAATACATAAGGTGACTTAACACCAGTCATAATTGTAATAACTCGCACCTTAGAACCAAATTCTTTATTGATACGAGCTCCAATGATAACCTGTGCTTCAGCACTCAAATTTTCAGTGACTAAGTTTCCTACTCCCGAGAATTCGTCAAGTTTGAAGTCTGGTCCACAAGTAATGTGGATCAAAGCTCCAGTAGCTCCACGATAATCTACATCAAGTAAAGGATGTGTCAAAGCCTGTCTTACAGCTTCTTCAACACGCATAGAACTATCAGACTCT
>SXGU01348939.1_pt1 | contig 57459 bp, 59 predicted proteins | sample 3174531 | NCBI WGS metagenome assembly SXGU01 (sample SAMN11356863, study PRJNA531348) | freshwater metagenome | isolation source: freshwater sample F1-140 | place: China: Fuxian Lake, Yuxi | collected 2017-12-25 | reverse complement strand
TCGATGATCCGCTCCAGCACGCCATCAGCATTGGGCTGCGTGTCGGATATCCCGTCCAGAAATTGCACGGTTGCTCGGAATAGAAGCTTGTCGATGATTCCTGGCTGCAGTGCGTAGTCGGCAATGTAGGCTGCTCCGCCTAGGGTCAGAGTGTCCCACATCGCAGCAACTCCCGCCCGCTTCTCCTCCAGGGCAACCTGATGAAAAACCAAGCTTGAAACAGCTTTGTCGACTTGCCCCGCAATCCGCGGGGCGTCGTGGGCAAAGCCTTGCTTCCACTCGACGGCCACTCCGGCCTTTGCCGCCTTGTCAGCGGCAATCCGGAGCACGGTGGCGTCGGGATCGAGCCCGATGATCGTTGCGCCAGGTGCCAGCTGTTTCAACATGATGGCGAACGTGCCGGTCCCGCAGCCGACGTCCAGGATCGTTTCCCCGTCCTGAGGAGCGACGTGCCGGAGCAGGAGGCTCCGCCACCTCCTCTCGCGCGTCAGCAGCCTGATCGCCAGGTCGTAGGCGGCGGTGAACTCCGGCCGACCAAGGGCAGGAGTGAAGTCCGTTTGCTGCATGGGCGCACCTCATCGCTTCTGGCCCAAGGACGGCCTTCCCTCCGCGAGCCGCACGCAGCACTGACGCGAGAGCCTTGAGGCTCTCGCGCGGTAAGCAGTGACTATGTCCGCCTTAGGAGGCGGGCTGGTTTTCCTGCGCTTGCAGGATGCGTTGGCAGCGCTTGTGCGACAGCTTCATCGCGCCCTGGCCGGAGTTCCGTTTCATGGCGCCATGATCATGGGCGGTGCCGAGACCCATCTGAGATGCCATCGCGCGGCACTGAGCGACTTCCTCGGCCGTCGCCACCCGCGTGGTGGCGCAGGCGCCGAGCAGCAGCGTTGACCCGGCAAGTAAGAAAAGCTTGTTCATGCTCCCTCCGTGTTAGCCCCTGGCGAGGAGAGAGCTCTTGTCGCCGGCTCTACCAGACGAGGCATGTCCTTCCCCTGGACCTTGGTTGCGTGCGCAGGGGTAGGCGTATTGTTGATGCTGACTCGGCCCTTGCTCGGGGCCGATGGTGCGATCGCGAACACGCATCATGTGGCCGGCGCCTTGGTGGTGACCGTATCGATCATCGCGACTTCGGAGGTTGCCCGAGCGGTGCGCTTCCTGAACCTACCCTTGGGCCTCTGGCTGGTCGGGGCTCCATTCACCGGCGAGGCCGTTTCCGTCCCGCTACTGACAGCGAGCGTTGTTGCCGGTGCCCTGCTGCTCGCGCTCAGCCTGCCCAAGGGGAGGCGAACCGAAGAGCATTACGCTGGATGGGACAGGTTCATTGTCTAGGGCGGAAAGGAGGCCTCGCGCGTCGCCGCTGACCCGCAACTGGCGCCAGCAGCAGCTGCATCAAGCAGGGTCAGGCGAACCCCGCGAGGTGCGAGATAGGCCACGAGTGGGGTGCTCGGCCGCAGCCTCTTGTCGCATGACGGCTACAAAAGCAGTTCGGTGAGCCTGGTCCTGCCGCTTGCTGGCGCAGCCCTCTGCTTGCTGGCCTTGGCCGACGTGTTCCTGACCGTCCTGTATGCTCGCAGTGGAACTGGCCTGCTCTCTCCATTGCTGCAGAAGGCGGTCTGGAACCTGTTCAGGGTAGTGGCGGGCTGTCGGCGCTCGTTGCGCGATCTCATCCTGTCCTACGCTGGTCCGACCGCGATGGTGGTAACAGCCGCCACCTGGTTTCTGCTGCTGATCGTCGGCGTGGCCCTGATAGTCTGGCCGGCACTGGGAAGCGGCATTCAGGCCAGTCAAGGGCAGACGCCGACCAGCTTTGCGACCGCGTTCTATTACAGCGGCTATGGCCTTACGACGCTGGGGACTGGGGACATCGTCCCCAGAACCGATTTCTTTCGCTCCCTGATGGTCCTTCAGGCTTTCACCGGCTTTTCGGTCCTCACGCTGACGTTGACTTACTTCATGTCGGTTTATTCGGTCTTGGTGCGCCGTAACGTGCTCGCGAACGCCTTGCACCAGCTCTCCGGTGGCACGGGAGACGCCGCAATGATCGTAGCGGGTCTCGGCGCTGCGGGCAGTTTCGCCGGTGCACGCAGAGCGCTCACCAGCCTCGCGATGCAGGTCCTTGATCTCCTGGAGGCCCATCACGCATATCCGGTGATCCACTATTTTCGGCTGAGGGACACCCGTTATGCCCTGGCGAGAGTGGCGCTCCTGACCATGGACACTTCCTCCATCGTGCGCACTGCGCTGGGGAAGGACCATGCCGACGTGGCCACCTCCGGCGCACTGCAGATGCTCTCTGGGAGCGGGCTTGCCCTTCTGCGAACGGTTGGGGCGACTTTTTTGTCCGAGCGGGCCGAGGACCAGTGCGCTGCAGATGATGATGGTGCGTGGCACGAGCGTCGCTTCCGCGCAGCCCTTTCAAAGCTACGACAAGCTGGTGTGACGGTCGCAAGCGCAAGCGATGCGCACCGGAACTACAGTGATCAGCGAGCGACCTGGGCACCTTTGATCCGGGCCCTGGCTGCGTCGTCGGCCTTTGATTGGGCCGAGATCGAGGTTCCCGATATCGCAGCTGAAGAGACAGACAGATGATCAATCCGTTTTTCATGTTCGCGACCGGGATCGAGAACAGTTGCCCGACCATTGCGAATGGTGCCCGCCGCATCGATCAGATGGCGAAGAGCCGGCACTATGACCTATGGCAGACCGACTTCAGCTTGCTCAGCCACCTTGGCATCTCTTTTCTGCGCTACGGCCCGCCTCTTCACACCACATGGTTGAGCGATGGTCGCTACGATTGGGATTTTGCGGACGTAACGTTCGCTGATCTCTTTCGGCGCGACATCGTGCCGATCGTGGACCTGTGTCATTTCGGCGTGCCCGATTGGGTCGGTAACAGCGTTGGCAAGTATCGCCTTAGTGCTTCGCCTCATGGTGCGCATCGTGGAGGATTTCGATGCCGCCTTTGAATGCGATGATCGCGATACCCACTGCCACGACGAGGTCAGGCCAGTTCTGCCCCCACCAGAGCACAAGGCCTCCTCCGACCAGGATGCCGCCGTTCGAAATGAAATCATTGAAGCTGAAGGTGGTGGCGGCGCGCATATTGACGTCGGGTTGCCGGACCCGCTTCAGCAGAATCAAACACCAAAGGTTTACCCCTGCGGCGATCACCGCCATCATCATCATGGTCGTGCCAATGGGGTCGGAGCCGGTGACATACCTTCTTCCGGCGTCCACAAGCACGCCGACCGCGAAGATTAGAAGCAGGATGCCGGACACTCTCGCCGCGCCTCGCTTCCACACTGGGCCTCGAGTGAGTGCCAGAAGGCTCAGGGCATAGACCAGCGCGTCGGATGAATTGTCCAGACCATTCGCGATCAGCGCGCTCGAGCTGGCAAAGACACCGGTGGCGAAGAAGCCCACAGCGATCGCGACGTTGAGTGCCAGGACGATCCACAGCGTCCTGCGCTTGTCGGCACTGCCAAGGTCAAGGTTGCTCTCGCTCATGACCGCCCACTCCAGCTGGTTCGGTCGCTCAAACTTTCCTGCAGCATGCTCTTTTCATTTCCTCGCGGGTTCATTCAGCGGGCACGATCGCCACGGAACCGGCTTCCTTCCCCGGGGAACGCCGTGGACTAACTTTCAGAAGCAGCTTGGTAATGGCGGGCAGCACCAGCAGCGTCAGCACCGTGGACGTGATGAGGCCGCCGATCACCACAGTGGCGAGGGGCTTCTGGACCTCAGCACCCTGACCGGTCGCAAGCGCCATAGGGACAAAGCCGAATGACGCGACGAGTGCCGTCATCAGCACGGGGCGAAGCCGGGTAAGGGCGCTCTCCCGGATCGCCGCTTCAAGCGGCCTGCCAGCCGCTTGCATGTCCACGACCGAGCTCATCAGCACCAGCCCGTTCAGGACGGCGATGCCCGACAGAGCGATGAAGCCGACGGCGGCGGAGATCGAGAAGGGCAGGCCTGCAAGCGCCAGCGCGAACACGCCGCCTGCGAGCGCCAGCGGAATGGCCGAGTAGATGGCCAGCGCCGGCCTCACCTTGCCCAGCGCCAGATAGAGGAGCAGGAAGATGAGCGCGAACACCGCCGGCGCCACGAGCGTCAGGCGGCGCGAGGCGGCCTGAAGGTTTTCATACTGGCCTCCCCACTCCACGAACGAACCCGCCGGGAGCTGGACCTGATCGGCGATCTTCTCTCGCGCCTCGGCCACGAAGGAGCCGAGGTCGGTGCCGCGCACGTTGGCCTGCACGATGACTCGCCGCTTGCCGTTCTCCCGGCTGACCTGGTTCAGACCGTCGGACAGGCTGAAGCGGGCAAGCTGCCGCAGCGGCACGGCGAAGCCGTTGCCGCCATTCTCGACAACGACCGGGAGCGCGCCGATCGCCTCCAGATCGTTGCGGGCCGTGTTCGGCATCCGGACGACGACGTCGAAGCGGCGGTCACCCTCGAAGACGATGCCGGCTTCCCGCCCGCCAAGGGCGGCCGCTACCGTGTCGGAGACCTCCTGGAGCGTCAGGCCGTAGCGGGCGATCGCGTCACGGTCGAACTGGACGTCGAGGGTCGGGAAGCCCTCCGTCTGCTCGACCTTCACGTCGGCAGCCCCCGGCACCGTGCGCAGGACGCCGGCGACCTGTTGCCCGACGCGTCCCAGGGCCTCGAGGTCGTCGCCGTAGATCTTGACCGCGACGTCGCTGCGGACCCCGGCGAACAGCTCGTTGAAGCGAAGCTCGATCGGCTGGCTCATCTCGTAGGCGTTGCCGACCAGCGGCTTCAGCTTGGCTTCGACCCGCTCGATCACGTCCTCCTTGCTGTTCACGCCAGCCGGCCACTGATCCTTGGGCTTCAGAATGATGAAGGAATCCGAGATGTTCTGAGGCATCGGGTCGAGGGCGGCCTCGGCCGTGCCGGTCTTGGCGAACATGTGCTCGACTTCGGGGAGGCTTGCCACGGCCCGCTCGATGCGGCGCTGGAACTCGAGCGACTGGTCCAGTGAGGTGGACGGAACCCGAGCGGAAAGGACGGCGATGTCACCTTCGTCGAGCTGTGGGATGAATTCGCGGCCGAGCTGGGTGAACAGCAGGGCCGCCGCCGCGAAGATTCCGACCCCGGCACCGATCACCGGCCAGGGCCGCGCGAGGGCGCGGTCGAGCACTGGCGCGTAGCGCTGCTTGGTCCAGGTGATCGCCCGCACCTCTTTTTCATCCACCTTGCCCCGGACAAGGATGGCCACCATCGCCGGCACGAAGGTCAGGGAGAGGATGAAGGCGCCCGCCAGCGCCAGCATGACCGTGGTGGCCATGGGCGAGAACATCTTGCCCTCGACCCCTGTGAAGGTCAGCAGCGGAGCGAAGACGAGGAAGATGATCGCCTGACCGTAGATCGTCGGCCGGATCATCTCGCGCGACGCCTGGAAGACCTCCTCCAGACGCTCCGCCAGGGAGAGGAGTCGTCCTTCTGCATGCTGCCGCTGGGCCAGGCGGCGCAACGCGTTCTCGATGATGATGATCGACCCGTCGACGATCAGACCGAAGTCGAGGGCCCCGAGGCTCATGAGGTTTCCGGACGTGCCGGTGGCGTTCATCCCGATCGCCATCAGCAGGAAGGACAGCGGGATGACGAGCGTGGCGATGATTGCCGCGCGAATGTTGCCGAGCAGCCAGAACAGAATGGCGATGACCAGCAAGGCGCCAATCAGCAGATTCTCTTCCACTGTGCTGATCGTCGCATCGACGAGCTTCGAGCGGTCCAGCACCGAGTGCACCACGATGCCCGGCGGCAGCGAGCGCGTCAGTTCTTCGAGGCGTTCGCCCACCGCAGCGGCGACGGTCCTGCTGTTGCCGCCGGCCCGCATGAGGGCGGTGCCGACGACGACCTCTTCGCCATCCTCGGACGCAGCGCCCGTTCGGAGGTCGCCTCCGATACGGACGTCAGCGATGTCCCTCACAGCAATAGGCACGCCGCCGCGCGTCGTTACGGTCGCGCGGGCGATCTCGTCGAGCGTGCGGATGCGCCCATCGGCGCGGACCAGGAAAGCCTCTCCGCCTCGCTCGTAGAAGTTCGCGCCGACGGACACGTTGGCCCGTTCGAGCGCCTCGGCAAGCTCGGTGAAGGAGACCCCCAGCGTTGCCATGCGTGAGGGATCCGGCTGAACCACATACTGCTTCTCGTAGCCGCCGATGGAATCCACCCCGGCGATCCCCTCGACGGACGTCAGCTGGGGTCGCAGGATCCAGTCCTGGACGGTGCGGAGATAAGCGAGCTTCGCGGTCTCATCGGTAAGCCGCTCACCCTCGGGCGTCAGGTAACTCCCGTCCGGCTGCGGTCCGGGCCGTCCCGCGATCCGGGGCACGTCGCGAGTTCCTGCGGGTGCATACTCGACCACATACATGAAGACCTCGCCGAGCCCGGTCGTGACCGGTCCCATGCGGGGTTCGACACCCTCCGGCAGGCTTTCGGACGCGGCGGTGAGACGCTCCGCAACCTGCTGACGGGCGAAATACAGATCCGTGCCGTCCTCGAAAATGGCGGTGACCTGGGAGAAGCCGTTGCGAGAGATGGACCGGGTGCTCTCGAGACCGGGGATGCCGGCCATGGCGGTTTCGACCGGGAAGGTGACCAGCCGCTCCATATCGAGGGGGCCGAGCGCTGGGGCGACGGTGTTGATCTGCACCTGCTTGTTCGTGATGTCGGGAACCGCATCGATGGGCACTTTGAGCAGCTGACTGACGCCAAAGGCGGCAGCCAGCGCCGTCAGCAGCACCACTGCCCAGCGGAAGCGGATGGAGGTCCGGAGGAGGCGTTCGATCATGATTGTTTCCTGCGACGTCGTGAGTCGGCCTGTGCGAGGGTCAGCTGAGCGGCGTGCGTTCGGATCAATGATCGTCCGCTTCGGCCCCGAGCTGCGACTTCAGGGCGAAGGCGTTCCGGGTGACGACCGTTTGACCGGTTTCTAGCCCGTCGACGATCTCGACTCTTCCGCCGCTTCGGGTCCCAAGCGTCACCGGAACTGCCTGCACGCCACCCTTGATCGTGACGAACACCACATCGCGCCCTTCGATCTGCTGGACGGCTTCCTCAGGCAGGATGATGCCGCGCTGCTGGCTCCCGCGTGGGACAATGCGAACCCGAACACCCTGACCTTGGGTCAGCCCGCCCGGTGCACCGCTCAGTTGAAGCACGACGGTGGCGGTGCGGCTTTCAGCATCGAGGGCCGGGGTCACGGACCGGACCCGGGCTTCGACCACGCCGCCGCTGGGCAGCTCTACCTGAGCCGGGTCGCCGGGCTGAATGCGCTGGGCATCGCTCACCGGAACGGAGGCGTCGATCTGGAGTCGGCGGGGGTCGGCCACGTTGAACAACTCGGCTCCGGCTGAAACGTAGGCGCCGAGCTGGGTGTCGACCTCGGTGATCCGCCCGCCGATCGGACTGCGAACGGCCAGGTAGCGCCCGCCGCCGGTCACGCCGGCGGCAGTGACGGCCGCGTCGGCCCGCTGTAGTTCGGCCTCTGCGGTCCGCCTGGCGGCAACGGCTGCCTCCAGATCCTGCCTTGCCGTGATCTTGGCATCGAACAGGCGCTGCTCGCGGGCCGCAGCGGCCCGCGCAGCCTGGGCCCGGGCCGCTGCCGCATTCCGCTCCGCCACAAAGGCAGCCGCCTCTCGGCTTTCCAGAAGCGCCACCGTTTCGCCGGCCCCGACCGGATCGCCAAGGCGCTTGTTGATCCGGACCACCGCACCATCAGCCCGTGCGGTCAGGAGCGCCTGGCCTTCGGGCGGAGCGGCGACCGTGGCCTGCGCAATGACTTCGCTCTGGAGCGAGCCGGGCTCGACCCGCTCGAGGGCGATACCGCTGGCCGCGAGGCGCTCGGGCGTCAGCGGGACGAAGCCCTCAGGCCCATGCTCCTCGTCTGTCTCGTCGGCCGGTTCGGCACTGGTTTCCACCGTGGGAGCGGGGCCGCTCATTGAGCGCCCGATCAGCACTCCTCCCACTCCAGCAACCAAGGCTGTGGCGGCAATGCCGGCGAGCAGGCGGTTCCTGTCGGTCAGGTTGATGATCTTAAGATCGCGAAGGGTCGGCATGTGGTGTGTTCCTATCGAGCAGCGATGCGGCCGAGTTCGGCCGTCGCCAGCGCGAGGGCGAGCCGGGCATCGGTGAGCGCGGTGCGGGTGGCGGTGTAGGCGTTCTGGGCGTCGAGGAGCTCGAGCAAGGTCGCCCGCCCTTCAGCATAGGAGCGCTCGGTGAGGCGCAACGCTTCCGTTGCTTCCGGAACGGCCGTGGACTCGAGTGCATCCACGCGCCGTTGCGCCGCCTGCACACTGGCGATGGCGTTCCTGGCTCGGGCGGTCGTGGCTGCGATCGCCGTGGCTCGGCGAGCCTCGGCTGCGGCGATCCCGGCCTGCGCTGCATCGATGTTGCCGCGATTGCGGTCGAACACCTGGAGGGGCATCGACAAACCCGCTACCAGCCCGAAGTCGCCGGTCTCGCGGACGTGGCGCACGCCTACGCCGACTGCAGGATCCAGCCGTCGTTCTGCAAGCTGCTGGCGGAGAACAGCTTCGGCGGCGGCGCGCTCCGCATCGGCAAGGCGCACCTCCAAGCTGGCTTCCGCGTTGATCGTCTGCGGCCTGAGGTCGAGCAACTGTCCGCTGACCTCCGTGACAGGTTCACGCACACCGAACAGGGCGGCGAGCGAGGAGCGGGCGGCCAGCTCATCGGCTTCCGCGACTTCCCGCTCGGCTTCGGCCTGCGCGAGAGCCGACCGCGCCCGTAGCGCTCGAAGTGGCGGATCGCGGCCCGCATCCACCAGGATTTGTGCCACGCGGGCGAACCGCCGAGCCCGCTCCACATTCTCGGTCCCCTGAGCGAGCCGCTCGCGGGCAGTCAGGGCCCGGGCGAACTGCTCCCGAACCTGCTGCGACAGGTCGGCCCTGGCGATCGCCAGGCGCAACTGCTGAACGGTCAGCTCGGCTTGAGCTGCACTGACCCGGGCGGAGCGGCGACCCCCGAGGTCCAGCCGCTGGTTGACCGCAAGGGTCGCTTCGGTCGAGCGGAGACCGCGTAGCTCCCCGGTTCCGGCGAAGTTCTCGACCTCGAAGCTGAGTTCGGGATTGCTCCGGACGCCGGCCTGACGGGTTCGGGCCTCGGCCGCCGCCAGATCGGCCTGAGCGGCAACGATCGCCGGCGACCGGGCATTCGCCTCCTCCAGCGCCTGAGCGAGGCTGAGGCTGCCTGGAAGCGGCCCAGTGCGCGGTGCGGCTGGGGGCGGCACCACAGGTGATGGTGGACCCGCCGGCGCCATGGACACTGGGCGGCCGACGGTCGGGCTGGCGGGATTGCCAACCTGAGCGGTAGCGGACGAGAACGCCCCCCCCGCCGCCACGACCAGGGTCGCGGCTGCAACAAACTCCATGTTGGGATACTCCTGACATCTGCAGTCGAGCCCGTGACGACGGGCTTGGGTCAGTGTCAGGCGATCGGGGGCCTCAGCTGGTTCTCGGGCTCGCGGCCCGGCACTCCGGCAGCTGGGTCACCGAACAGGTGGGTGCGCCGGACCGGAGCAAGTGCAGCGCCTGGAACATCCGTTGGCGCGGCAAGCTGGTGGCCGCCGCAAGAGGTATGATGATGGGCGACACTCTTGTCCGAGCTGGCCGGGGTCTGGTCGGGGTCGCCGTCGTAGTGCCCGGTTGTCTCGGCCCCGACTTCGATGCAGTCGAGCCGTTCGGCCGCATGCACCGTCGTTCCCGTCCACAGCATGAGGACGAAGAGAATGGCGCTGACGATGGCGGTCAGGCGGGGCATGGGTCGGCGCCATAGCAGCCGCGAGAGCGATTGGGAACGCGCCCCTACAGCCATCGCCGCACCTGCTGCTGGTAGGACCCATATTCGTCGCCGAAGCGGCGCTGGAGGTAGGCTTCTTCCCGCCGGATGACGAAGCGGTTGATCAAAGCTGCCGCCACTAGGGACAGGCCCATGGCACCAAGGCTCTGGCAGAAGATCGCGACACTCAAGGACAGCAGGGTCATGCCGAGATCGGATTACGCGTGAACCGGTAGACGCCCATCACCACCAGCGCGCTTGCAGGCTGCCACGGCTCAGGCCGGGTCCGCCGCCGCCGAAAGAGGTCCAGCGCCGCGCCGATCAGGCCGAACGCCGGGACCAGCAGCAGGATGGCGAAGACCTGCGGCACCCCGAATTCCTGGAGATGCATGTCGATGGCGAGGCCAGCTGCGACCGAGGTCGCGAAGATCAGGGGTGGCGGCACCAGAACCCGAGGGCTGTCCGTCTGACCAGACGTGCCCTGACGATTGCCGCCGTTCCGAACTTCGTTCATGTCGTCTTCTCCGCTCGGGCGCGCTCGTCCAGTTGATGATCGTCGAGCTGGGCCGCAGGGGTCGCCAACCCGAAGTATGCCACCAGCAGCAAGCCTGCCATCAGGAAGCCGAGTGCGCCCCATAGGAGAGCCCCGAGCAATGGGCGATCAGGACGCATGAGCAGTCCGGTGGGCGAGTTCGCCCCTCGCTTGAGCCATGATCTGCAGGCCGCCCCAGATGCCGAGCGTCGCCATGATCCCAGCGACGATGAGGTCCGGCCAGGCGGTGCCGGTGCCGAACACGCCGGCGGCGGCCGCGATCACGGCCACATTGCCGATCGCATCATTGCGCGAGCAGATCCAGACCGATCGCATGTTGGAGTCGCCAGAGCGGAACCGCAACAGCAGCAGGGCGACACCAACGTTTGCTAGCAGCGCAAGTGAGCCGATGATGCCCATCGTCTGCGGCTGCGGACTGGAACCGTTCCAGGCGGCCCAACCGGCACTGACGAGGATGTAGGCGCCGAGGAGTAGCAGCGTCGCGCCCTTGAAGTAGGCTGCGCGGGCTCGCCACGTCAGCGCCAAGCCGGCGACCAGCAGCGAGATGGCGTAGTTCGCGGCATCACTGAAGAAGTCGAGCGCATCGGCCTTGAGCGCGTGGCTGTCGGCAGCCGAGCCGGCATATAGCTCGACCGCGAACATGCCGGCGTTGACGATCAGAGCGATCCACAAGGCCTGGCGCCAACTCGGGTCGACCATGATCTTCGGAGTGTCGGATACGCAGCTGTTACAGGCCATTTGTCACCTCGACCGAATCGGAGCGACCCTTCTATGGTCCCTGTAGTGGCTACAGGGTCAAGGCTGACGGAACGATGAAGATCGGGGAACTGGCACAGGCGACTGGCACCAACATCGAGACCATACGCTATTACGAGCGCATCGGTCTTCTGCCCAAGCCTCTACGGACCGACGGAAACTACCGGGATTACAGCCCGGAGCACGTGGAGCGACTGAGCTTCGTGCGTCACTCTCGCGGGCTGGGCTTCGACATCACGGATATTCGGTCACTGCTTAACCTGGCAGATGAGCCGGCCCGTGACTGTGGGGACGCTGACCGGATCGCCACTGGTCATCTGGTCGCCGTGGAGCGCAAGATCGCTCAGCTCCAGCAACTACAAAGCGAGTTGAAGCGGATGATCGCGGAATGCCGTGGTGGTCAGATCAGCAGCTGCAACATCATGAGGTCGTTGGCGGAGCACGAGCGCTGCGAGACGGACCACAGTTGACCTTGCTGTCGGCGCTGAACCAAGCCCCTTGTTAGTGATCGTCTTGCTGAACAGCAGCCTCCCGAATGCCGGCGCTTAGCTCAGGGCGACGGCATTGCGGCGGTTGGCCATGAATCCTACCGCGATTGCAAAGACTGCTAGTGCTTGCGCAAGGAGGGTCTGCAACGTCGGATAGAGACCAAGGAGGTCACTGCGCGGAGCGCCAGCGAAGGGCGTGATCGAGAGCAGCCCGGCCTCCTGCAGGCCGGCGACGCCCTTGCCCGCCAGAACTACCGCCAGCACCGCAATCAGGATGGAGCTCAGCGAAAAGAACTGCGTGATCGGAAGCTTCCGGCTGTAGCGCAGCATCGCCCATGCGATGATGGCGAGAACAGCTGCCCCGGTCAGTGCTCCTGCGAGCAGCGCCCGCTCTCCGCCCTGACTCCACATGGTCGCGTAGAAGAGGATGGTTTCGAACACCTCGCGGTAGACAACAATGAAGGCGAGCAGGAACAGGAACCAGGCTGACTTTCTGGACAAAGCCGCATCGAGCTTGGCCTTGATGTACTGCTGCCACACGTTGGCGTTGCTCTTGCCATGCATCCAGATCCCCACCGAGAGCAGCACAAGCGCCGCAAAGAGGGACCCAAACCCTTCCATAAGCTCCCGGCTCGCGCCGCTGATTGCGATCAGGGACGTTGCCACCCACCAGGTCGCAAGACCGGCGAGCAGGGCCACTATCCACCCCCCGTGAACATACGGGAGGACATCGCGGCGGTTGGCCTTCTGGAGAAAGGCGATCATTGCGATCACGATCAGAAGCGCTTCCAGGCCTTCCCGGAGAAGTATGGTGAATGCTCCGGCGAAGCTCGACGCGGTGCTGACCTGGTCGGGACTGAGCGCCGCTTCCGCTTCGTCGAACATGCCCGACAGGCTGTCGGCTTGTTCGGCTACGGATGAGGGCGACTCTCGTTGATCGATTCTTGATCGCAGCTCGGCCATGGCGCCCTCGATCCGGACCATCAGGCTTGAGTTACGCGTCGAGAGCAATCCTTCAATCGGCTCGAACCCGTCCAAGTAGGCCGAGAGCGCGAGGCGTTTGGCGGAGTCGCGGTCTCCTCGCAAATAGGCGGCGACGCTCTCGCTCAGGCGAGTCCGAGCGAGATCCAGCGTATTCGTCGGCCCTTGCGCGAGGGCGGAGGGCGTGCTGCGCAGATAGGCACTGATGAGCTCCGCGCGCTCTTGTCCGATGTGCTCGGCAAGGGCGGCTGGAGTCATCCGGACAAGTGCCTCCAGGTTCGGAACCAGCTCTCGAACCTGCGCGTCTTGACGCCAAAGCCGCTCGCCAGCCTGACGCTGCGCGTCGGTATAGGCGAGATCTCCAGCATAAAAGGCGAGTGCCCAGCGGTCTTTCTCCGGCAGATGGGCGAAGCTCGTCATCGCTGTGCCCTCAAGGCCCTGGCTGACGACCTGATAGAGAGCGAAGATGCTCCGCTGATCGGCCCGATCCCGGTCGGTGAAGGCGATCGGTGGTGGATCAAGTGCTCGGGCCGCCGGTCCGTCCGCACGACCGGTCACACCGTGGCAAGCCGCGCACTGGGAGGAATACAGCGCCCGCCCTCGTCCCAAATCCGGTGCGACCGAAGGCGAGAGCGGCACCGGATAGGCCCGGAGAAGATTGGCAGCGAGCGCCTTGGCCATTCGGTTGACCTGCTCGGGCTGCTGCTTGGCAGCGATCAGCTGCTCCAACCTTTGGGCACTCTGGATCAAGCCGGGCCTTGCCGCGGAGGTAGGAAGCGCTTCGATGTTGATCCGCGCCGTCTGCGCAAACTCCATCATTTCGGTATATTCGGCACCATTGATCACCTGCCCATTGCTGACGGCTTCGCGATAGTCGACGGCGACATAGTCGAGCAGACGCCAGGTGGTTGGGACGGTGGAAGCCGGATTGTCGGTCTGAGCCACGGCTGCGCCCGGTGCCAGCAGCGCCAGCGCTGACAAGAGCAGGATCAGGATGCGGCTCGCGGTGGCGCCCATGCAGCATGCATAGCTATTTGCGAACGATTCGCAAGAGCAGCAATGCTCCGCAGTTGTTTATAGGGACTTGGCTTCAGATCTTCCTGTCGCGATCTCCCAGGGCCTCGATAATACGGCATTCAGCTATCCGCCTGTTCTCCCCACAGGAGGCGACCATCCGGTGAAGCCGCTTTGAGCGCCGTCAGCTGCTCGATGCGCTGCTCGACGTCCAGAAGATGGTGTGCGGCGATGTCCCTTGCTTCACCGCATTGCAGCTCGGGCTTCTCGGCAAGCGCTACAAGCGAACGAATCACAACGGTTCCGAACCCAAGCGCCCGCGCGTGGCGAATGAAGGCGAGACGCCGAAGGTCGTCACTCCCGTACGTGCGACGCCCCGATGCCGTTCGCACAGGCTTGGGAAGAAGCCCAACGTCTTCATAGAAGCGGATGGTGTTGACCTTTGTACCCGTCTTGCGGGCCAGCTCTCCGATCATCAACCGCTCGGACATCGCGCTTGCTCCTCCAGTGACTGGAGGATGTAAACCGTCCTGAGCGCGAGTCGAGAGGTATGATGCAAGCAGCACGGTTCACGCCGGCAGCCGGTTATTCGGCGCTTACGCCGGTCTACGACATCGCTCTCCGGGTCCTCACCCGGGAGGCACGATGGAGGAGTGCGCTGCTCGACCAGATCGATCTCAGAGATCACGAGTCGATCCTCGACGTGGGCTGTGGGACTGGAACACTGGCCATCATGTTGAAGCTGCGGGTGCCTGATGCTCGCGTGATCGGCCTCGATCCGGACCCGGCCGTGCTTCAAGTTGCCGCGGCGAAGGCGCGAAGGGCCGGTGCTCACGTCGAGTGGCGGCTCGGGTTTGCGCAGGACGCTCCAAGCATTGGCCAGGTCGATCAGGTCGTGTCGACGCTCGTGTTCCATCAAGTGTCGCTTGGGGGAAAGCGAGCAGGGCTGCGCGCCATGTTCGAGGCGGTGCGACCCGGAGGCGCGATCCACCTCGCGGATTATTGTCGGCAGCCGGACTGGGTGGCGCGGCAACTGTTCCGGGTCATCCAGATGCTGGATGGCCAGGCCGATACGCAAGCCAACCTCGAGGGTGCGGTCGAGAGGACCCTCGAAGACCTGAGCGGCAAGCCAGCCAACCCGCGGGCGATTGTCCGGACCCTCACAGGGGCAATCAGCCTGTTTCACGTGCAGAAGGGCGACGCGTGATAAAGCGAAGCCGTTTTTTGAGCATTGGCCTGTTCATGGCCCTCTTGAGCTTCGCGGTCGACCAGGCGCTGAAGAGCTGGGCCCATGCGCTGGTGGGGGTGAATGGAACGATCCGGTTTATGCCCGGTCTCAACATCATCGCGACCAGCAATAAGGGCGTGGCCTTCAGCATCGCCACCGAGGTCGCACCATGGATCTTGGTCTTCGTGGCGCTGGGGATCTCGGCGGCATTGATCGCTTGGCTCGCCCGGACCAAGCGAGCAGCGCACGCCGCGGGGTTGGGCCTTGCTCTTGGAGGGGCGCTCGGAAACGTGGCGGATCGTCTCCGCTTTGGCGCGGTCCGCGACTTCATCGACGTTTATTGGCGCGAGTGGCATTGGCCTGCGTTCAACCTTGCCGACGCGGCGATCGTCACCGGCCTGGCCATGGTGATTCTGCTGCGGGACGAGCCTGCGAGCGGTGCAGGGCCGTCCCTCAATCGCGATTTGAATGCGGAGAATGAAGGCGCATGAATGATAATGTGAAAGCGGCGGACGGCTGCGGCTGTCATGCCGATGAGGAGCGTGCCGAGCGCGATCCGGCGTACCGCCGCGCCCTGTGGATCGTGGTCATCCTGAACCTAGGCTATGGTTTGGGAGAGATTGTCGCCGGCTTTGTCGCGAATAGCCAGGCCCTCAAGGCTGATGCCCTCGACTTTCTGGGTGACGGCTCGATCACGTTCATCGGACTTCTGGCGCTGGGCTGGAGCGCAGCCACGCGGTCGCGCGTGGCTTTGACCCAAGGGTTGTTCCTGGGTGCGCTTGGACTGTCGGTCATCGGAATGGCCATCTGGCGCGCGATGAACGCCGTGCCGCCCGAGGCCGAGCTGATGGGCGCGGTCGGGGTGGGCGCGCTGGCCGTGAACGTTGTCGCTGCTTTGATCCTGGCGCAGTTCCGTGAAGGCGACGCACAGGCCCGTGCCATCTGGCTTTTCTCAAGAAATGACGCGATCAACAATGTTGCTGTGATCATCGCTGCTGCGCTCGTGTTCTGGCTGCAAAGCGCCTGGCCGGACATCATTGTAGCGGCTGCAATCGCAGCTCTTTTTCTTCACTCGGCGTGGGAAATCATTCGCGACGCCAGAAGTGAGCTCCGGGCTGGTTCTTGATTTCACGGCTGGCCCACCCGCGAGAGCGAAAGAGCTTGGCTCATCAGGTGAGTTGCGATGAAGAAGGTTAATCGGTGCTGCGCTGGTGGGTGCCGAAGCCTCGCCGAAAAGGCTTCCGCGTCACCGCGACTTCGAAGCTGAGTTGTTCTCAGTAGTTCTTGGTAAATCGGACTGCCTGCTTCAAGCAAATACGGTCTTTGCGGTTCGCAATCGTCTCGATCGTGCCTCTTTCTTCCGAGCTGTGGCCATCCGCTACCATGTTGTGACAATCTCCCACCAAAATGCGGTGAAGCGCTAATCGCTCGACCGACAGCCCTTGTTTTGTAAGGCCTCTCGACGGAGCGTGCGAGGATCATCGGGTCAGGGGGTGCCATGCTCCGCATAGCTTTGCTTGTAGGCTTTATGGCAGTGTCGAGTTCCGCCTCAGCGCGCCATATCGAGCTCCTGAGTTTCGGTGCGTCTCCGAACCCGCCGTCCGTGCCAGCTACGCGAGGATCGGACGATCTCGGCTCAGAAATGACAGCGCTTCTCACCGCCAACTTCAAGGGCATGACAAGCACGCGAGATGAGGCCGTGCCGAGCGACCGGAGGTCAAGAACTGCAATAGTCGTCCCAAGCTGGATGAAAGGCGGGCGACCTCAACGAGCCGACCTGAGCGACGCCAGTTTAGAGGGCGCTCAGCTCGCGCATGCGCCATCAGGAGAGCTGTGCGGCGATTTCATGTATCGCCCACGACCCGATCTGCCGCCCGCGGTCGAGCGCCGCCGGTTGGCGCTTTACCCGATCATCGCCCGGGTTGCTTGCGACGTGGGGGTGCCCGCGGGTTTGCTGGACGCTCTCGTTGGTCAGGAAAGCCGCTACCGCGACAACGCGATCTCGCCCAAGGGTGCCATGGGACTGACGCAGCTAATGCCCGGCACTGCACGCCAATTGCGGGTTTCCAACCCGTGGCACCCGGTCGAAAACCTGAGGGGCGGAGCCAGATACCTCCGGATGCAACTCGAGGAGTTCGGTCGGGTGGACCTCGCCCTTGCTGCCTACAATGCCGGGCCTGGCAACGTGCGGGGCCGCGGCCGTGTCCCGCCCTTCCGCGAAACCATGGACTACGTCCTGCAAACCACCCGCGCCTGGCAAAGGAGCTTGTTGCCGGCCACGAGTGAGCGCGCCCGAGCGTGGCCCTTTCGGAGCCGAGCTCCGCGAGAAGCACCACGCCGTGTGGAGCTGACTGCCTACGAGGCGCCGATCTCACCTAGCTGGTCCCGGTAATTGCACTGGGCTCGGCTCTGAGCTGTAGGGCTCCGGCCTTCATCTGCAGCGGTCCCTAACCCCGGTTCAAGCCGCCACGGTGCGCGCCAGACCCAGCATCGTATCGACCGAGGCGAACTTCTCCGCCAGCTGAGCGATCGCCTGCTGCGCCAGCTGTTCGCACCGGTCTTTGCTCAGGCTCGCGAGAAGCATGCCATGGCGACGGTCCTCGGCCTCCGAGAGCTCCAGCGCTGAGATGAGGAGCGCCTGAACGTAGTGCGACAGGTTCTTGAATGCTGGATCGAAGTAGAGCGCCGGTGAACCCATGACTACTGCAGCAAGCGCCATGCGATTCCGGTCGACCTTAAGCTCGATAACAAGCTTCTCGAGGGCGACAGGACTTAACGGGCGAGCGCCACTCCTGACCTTGCTCAGATAGGTTCTTTCGCACCCAATGGCCCGCGCCAGCTCGCCAGTCGAGCGTTGCTGCCGATTCATCACACCAACCACGATTTCGCGAAATGGTTCTAACTCGTCGAAGCGAACTGCCTGCACAGGACCCTCCCCGTACGACCCCAGGTAACCAAGCGAACTCCGAGCAGCAGTATAGCAACATTCATTTTGGGATTACGTCAAGTGCTCACTACGATTTGTTAACTTCCAGGCACAAGTGAACGCCAAACCGGGTAATCATGCGAGGCAAGTCAGAGTGTTTTTTCCGTGGAATGAATTGGCCTTCGCCAAAGTCCACGACGCAAGCACATTCCAGCACGCGAACAGGGGTAAGGCAGAAGCCTCCCGACAAGCGCGCACGGCTCACAGGAGCGCTCATCCGCCTGGCGAGCGTGTCGAATGCACGCGCAGGCAGTCCAGACCGCTCAGTCGAGAATGTTCATCCTTCCCCGGCGAGGGGCCGGTGATTCGCGGGTGCATGGTGACCCAGATCGCGGCTGTGGCGATCGCCAGTCGGCATGTGACAGCGGCTCAGGTCCAAGGTGCAGAGCTGTCCTCGCCCTGTGGCTCTCCACCTGACGGTTCGTGGCGGCCAGCCAACCGGCTGTGACATGACCCTGTCAAACTGCGATGAGCCGTTGCGTTCTGCTTCGCGCGGCATTGAAGCGGGCCCTGGTTTCCAGCTCCTTAACCATGCGGCGTCGGTTGCGCCGTTCATTCGATGGAGCATGGACATGAAAACACTCGCACTGAAGGAGAGGGCACAAAGCCTTCTTCCCGCCGTGGCGGCGGTGGCCGTGGTTTCCGCCTGTGGGGCGGGAGCGGCCTTCGCCGGCGCCGACGCTACCTTCAACACCGCGCTTGCCCAGTTCACCGGCTTTCTTGAAGGCTCGGGCGGCAAGATCATCACCGTTCTTTCGCTGGCCGGAGGCATCGTCGCGCTCGCCTCCGGGCGCTTCAGCCTGGGCCAGGTCGCGATCCCCGTCGGGGTCGGGGTCGGCGCGGGCACCGGTGTTCCGATCGTCACCTCGACCATCACCGCGACGATCTGACCTGTCGACCGGAGGCCGGGCTCATGGGCCTGCCTTGGACGACAAATCTGGGAAGGGCGGAGTGACATGGACCGCTACTCGATACCGTCACACCTCGACGATCCGGAGCTGATCGGCTTCTGGACCCTCGATGAGTTCCTGGCGATGGTCATCCCCTTTGCCTGGGGGATCCTCAGCCAGCACATCGTGATTGGGCTCGGCCTGGCAATCCTGGGCTGGTGGGGGTTTCGCAAACTGAAAGCCGGTCGGGCCAGCTCGTGGGTTCTCCACATGGCCTACTGGCATCTACCTGCCGGGTTTACCGGGCTCCGCGCCACGCCGCCCTCCCACTGCCGCTTGATGGTGGGCTGACATGGACCTCAACTACTCACTGGCGCACAACCAGCGGATCCTGAAGCAGCGCAATGCGCTGGCCCTCGGCACGCTCATCCTGTCGGCCCTGGTCGTGCTGCTCTTCACCGTTGGCGCGACCCGCGACCGAGAGATCGTGCTTCAGCCGGTCCTCCGCTCGCCAGTGACGGTGTCGTCGAGCGGCGTGACCGCCGACTATCTTGAGCTGGTCACGCGCGACACGGCGCTGCTGGCGTTGAACCGAAGCCCCGAGAACCTCGATTATTGGATGAGTTCGGTCCTCGAGATTGCAACGCCCGCCTCGCACGGCGCGCTCAAGCGCGACCTGTTGCGGATCGTCGACGAGCAGCGCGGCTCCAGCGTCGCCCAGTTCTTCACGATCAGCGGGATGAAGGTCGATCCCGACAGGCTGGTCTCCGAGGTGACCGGGACGCTCCACACCGTGGTCGGCTCCAAGGAGGTCACCGCCGAAGCCAAGCGCTTCCGCTTCTACTGGGATTACCAGGGGCTGTCCCTGCGCCTGCGCGGGTTCGGGATGGTCTCGTCCAAGGACAAGGAGGAGGCCCGCTCATGAATCTCACCGCATTCGGGCTGCTGATCGTCGGCATCCCGCTGGCCTCGCGCCCCTTGTGTCACTTCTCGCGCGGCATCGGCGGCGTGCTGATCGGCGCCAGCGTGCTCGCCGCGGCGTCCCCGGCCTTAGCCGCTGACGAGACGCTGATGGCGGCCGACAATGGCGAGGTCGCGTGCAGCGTCTCGGCCAAGGGGCTCACCCGGATCAGCCTGAAAGACGATCGCTTCGCCTCCATTTCCAAGCTGACCACCGGCAACGAGGCGGAGGATTTCACCGTCGTCAACGAGCCGACCAGGGGCGATATCTACATCTCCCTGCCGGACGGCTACGCCAAGGCGACCGTCTCTTTCTTCGGCACCAGCGGCAAGGGCTTCGTCTACAAGTTCGCCTGCCGCACCGGGGCCGACGACGCGCACCAGGTGTTCGTCCACAATCGCGAGCTCGTTGCACAGCAGCCGGCCGAGTTGGCTCGCCGCGCCTCGCTGCAAGACACCGCCATCGCGCTGGTGCAGGCGATGTACGCCGGTACCTCGCTCGACGGCTACGCGATCCGGCAGCCCCTGCTGGACTCGGTCCGAGTCGGCGACCTCAAGGTGCAGATGATCAGCGAATATCGGGGGCTTGAGGTCTTGGGGCGAGTGCTGCGCATCGAGAACCAGGGTCGCAAGGACGTCGCCTTGGACGAGAAGGTGATCGCTCCTTCGAACGCGCTCGCCGTCAGCGTGGCTACTTCCACCCTCAAGCCCGGCGCTGCGACCACCGCCTACATCGTCCTCCCCGCGGGAGCCTCCCAATGAGCATCGCCGATCTTCTGAAGCGCAGGCCCAAGCAGCTCGACGCCGCAGAGGCGCCCGCCGACGACTTGACCGGGATGGACGAGTTCGACGCGAACGAGGCCGCCCGCAAGAAGCAGGTCCTCTACCTCTCAGCCGGCGGGGCCATCGCACTCGTGCTCGGCTCGCTCTACATCTTCAGCGGCGAGGACCAGGCCGCCGCGGTCGCCGAGCAGGATGGGCAGGAGATCAAGGTCTCCACCGAGGACATGGTCAACCGCAACATGTCGCAGCGCGAATGGATGGCGGCGTCCGAAGGCCGCTTCCAGTCGATCGACAATCAATTGAAGGGGGTCAACGGCCAGCAGGCGCAGCTCGAGCAGCTGCAGGCGCAGATCGCGACGCTGCAGGGCGAAAACCAGTCCATGGCCAGCGATGGCCAGCGCGTGGTCAGCGCCTATCAGGCGGAGAATGACGAGTTGCGGGCGCAGCTCACGGCCAAGTCTGCGCCAGCGCTGGCGCCGGTGCTGCCGGGCCCTTCCGCAATGTACGGCGCCCGCGGCCCGGCCGCCTATGCGCCTGCTGGCGCCGCACCGCCGTTGCCAGGCGCCGCGACTGTGACCACGGCGGCGATGGCGCCGCGCGGGATCAAGCTCGTCTCGTTTGAGGGCGGCGCGAGCGGCACCGCGACCCGGATCGCCGGCGGCACGACCAGCTACACGGACAGTCCCAATTACCTGCCTCCGAACTCGATCGCGAAGGCCAGGGTGATCGTCGGGGTGGATGCCGCGGCGGGGGTGTCGTCGCAGAGCGATCCGCTGCCGGTGGTGCTGCGCATCACCGGGCCGGCGCGCTCCGTCTACCGCGACGGCAAGCTGCTGACGACCCGGATCGAGGGCTGCCTGGTGAACGGCGCGGCCCGCGGCGATCTTTCCAGCGAGAAGGTCTACGTCAAGCTGCAGCGGATGACCTGCCCGCAAGCCAACGGTCGCTATGCGGTCAGCGACGTCAAGGGCTTCATCGCCTTCGGCGGCAAGACCGGGGTGAGGGGCCGGGTGGTGAGCCGCGAAGGCAGCCTTGCCACCCAGGCCTTCCTCGCGGGCCTGATCGGCGGCTTCGGCCGCGGTTTCTCGACCAACGCCAATTCGGTGTTCACCGGCGCGACCAGCGTCATCACCGGCGGCAAGCGCGACCAGCTGTCGACCTCCGAGATCCTCCAGGGCGGGGTGGGGCAGGGCGTCAGCGAAGCAGGCGACATGGTCTCCAAATATCTCATCGAGCGCGCCGAGCAGTACCAGCCGGTCGTCGAGATGCCGACCGGCATCGATGTCGAAATCGTCTTCCTGGAGGGGGTCTTCATCCAGAACTGACCGGCCGTGAGTGCCTGGTCGCCAAGCAGGGGAGTGAGCGGGACATGCAGAATGCGATCGGATCGACGCTGATGACAGTTGCAATGGCCTTTGGGATTGGCGGCGCGGCCCCCACCGAGCCGGTGCTGGCGTCATTGAAGGAGCGGCTGCCCAAGACGCCCGTATCGAAGCTCGACTGCAGCAAGGTCGACGGCCTCTGCGAAGTCACAGCCGGGAACAACCTCTTCTACGTCGACCGGTCCGCCCGGTATCTGATCATCGGCCGCGTCTACGACATGCAGACGCGCCAAGACCTGACCGCGGCGCGTCTGCTGGAGATGAACCCCGACATGCTGGTCGGGGGAGCCGCGCGGGCGGGTCGCGGCGCTGCGGAAGAGGAGTCCGGAGGAGCCCGGCTGACGCGCGCGGCTTCGCCCGTGGCGCCACCGCCCTCCACCGTCGATCTGTCCGCTCTCTCCCTCAAGGGTGCAATCGTCTGGGGCGCCGGAAGCCGCTCCGTGACCGTGTTCAGCGACTTTCACTGCGGCTATTGCCGTGCGCTCAGCCAAGCGCTGCGTACCATGGACGTCAGGGTGATCGAGCGGCCGATCTCCGTGCTCGGCAGCCGCGACATCGCCAACCAGGTGCTCTGCTCGAAGAACCGCGAGGCGGCGGTTCACCGCGCCTACGCCCAGCAGCCGCTCGACAATCCGGGCAAGTGCGACACCGTCGGCCTCGACGAGAACGAACGCTTCGCCGCCGAGCACGGCTTCACTGGGACCCCGGTGATCGTCCGCAGCGATGGCGCCGTGATCGAGGGCTTCCGGCCCCGCGAAGTGCTGGCCGCCTGGCTGAAAGGCGTCAAATAGTGAGCGCCGGTCGCCTCCTGCCGTTCACTCTGGCAGTCGCCTGCCTGCCTCTGGCCGGCTGCATGAGTCTGAGCGGCAATATCAAGGGCAGCTTCAGCTGCTCGGCGCCGGGCGGCACCTGCGCGCCCTCGTCCATGATCGACGACCGCGCGCTTGCGCTGATCTCGGGCGGGGCGGACGTCGTCCCCGCCGGCCCGGCCGCGCATACTCGCCAGAGCGGACACGCGTTGCGGGTTGCGAATGCCGGCCCCGTCACCCGGACGAACCAGAAGATCCTGAAGATCGTCTTTCCGGCGCACGTCGATGCCCACGGGCGTTACCATGAGACGGCCGCAATCCGGACGGTGGTCGACAACGGCATCTGGGTGGCGGAGGCCGAGTCCCGATCCGTGCAGACTGCGAGTGCGGCTCTTACGTCAAGCACTGAAGGCGATGTCGGTCGCCGTGCTGGCGAGAACGCTTTTGCGGCTGTGAGCCCGACGCGCAGCGAGGACGCGGTCCGCGCGTCGCGCGAGCGGCTGCCAGGCCGCACTGAGCCAGCGACAACACGGCGAGAGCCCGCCGTAACGAGCGGAGCGGGGGTGCGTGAGGCGCTCAAGGAGGAGGTCGACCGGCTGTTGGCCAAGCCCGGCACTGCTGCTGCGCCGGCGCGGAAGGGAAAGCAGGAAGAGGCTCGGCCGCAGGGCTCCACGCCCAATGGAGCGGCACCCGTCAACCAGCCAGCTTCCTTCAACGGACGAGTCGAGGACTAGGGCCATGGGCGAGACAACAGGCCTGCTGGCCCGGATGCTGGGCGACACGCGGCAGCCCGACAAAGGTACGCCGGCGCACGCCGTGCCAATGCTCGCGCACTGGCTGCCGTACCGGAGCTTCGATCCCAAGAGCCAGATCTTCTACAACACGGATTCGATCGCGTGGGCGATCGAAGTCACCCCGCTGCTCGGCGCCGACGAGCAGGCGGGCGATATCCTCACACAGTTCCTCTCGGAAGGCGTGCCCGCGGGTTGCGGGGTGCAGATCCTCAATTATCAAAGCCCGCGCGTCGGCGACATGATCGGCCGCTTCGCCGTCCCTCGCTTCCTCGCCGGTGGCGTGTTCCGCAAGATCGCCGAGCACCGGGTTCGCTTCCTCAAGGAGGGCGCATGGGCGTCGATGTCGCGCGACGGGCCCTTCCACGTCCGCCACCACCGAATCTTCGTCTCGGTCTCCGCCAGGCAGGGCAAGCTCGGCACCGATGAACTGGTCACCGTGCGCGAAGGCATGATCGCCCTGCTTCAGTCCTTGAGCGTCCACGCCCAGGTGCTGGGTCCCGTCGAGCTCATCTCGCTGATCGACGATGTCACCGCGCCGGCATTCGACGTCTCCGATCATGTCACCGAGTATAGCCCGCTCGACCCGATCGCCGACCAGTGCGTCCGGCGCGATGTCCAGACGGTGGTCCAGCCCGATCGGCTGCTGGTGACAGTGGAGCCGCTGCGGGCAGTCACCACGCTGGCCGGCGCGACCGAGTTCGAGCGGATCAAGCCCGATACATTTGATTACCGCTTCTTCTCCGTCCGCAACTACCCGCAGCGCTGGGCGCCGTGGGATGTCCAGAAGCTCATCGGCGACATGTTCTCCGACAAGCTTCGGCCCGGCTGTCCGACGCTCACCTCCTTGTGCCTCAAGTATCAGGACGAGGACGCCGCCACGAGCCGGGCGAGCTACAAATATATGCGTACCACCAGCCTGGCGGATTCCAAGTCCGCCCGGCTGCTGCCGCAGCTCAAGGACCAGAGCCGCGAGTGGGAGCATGTGCAAAGCGAGCTGCGGCTCGGCCGCAAGCTGGTCCAGGCCTATCTCGCGGTCGGGATCATCTCGCCCAAGGGCCGGGGCGACGCCAACGAGCGCACGGTCAAGTCGATGTACAAGGCCGCCGGATGGGACCTGCTCGACGAGCGCTTCCTCCAGATCATGGCCTTCATGTCATGCCTGCCGATGACTTTGGCCAACGGGCTCGACACCGACCTCAAGCGCATGAAGCGGCTGCGCACCATGCTGACCACGACGGCCGCATCGATCGCACCGCTCCAGGGCGAGTATCTGGGCGGCCAGCAGCCGCACCTTCTGTTTATCGGACGCCGCGGCCAGCCCTTCTTCTGGAGCCCGTTCCAGAACGGTGCCGGCAACCATAACGTCGCGGTGTTCGGCAAGTCCGGCTCGGGCAAGTCGGTCGCGCTTCAGGAGCTGTGCGGGGCGCTCGCCGGAGTCGGCGCCAAGATCATCGTGATCGATGACGGCCGCTCGTTCGAGCACATGGGCAAGATCCTCGGCGGCAACTTCGTCGAGTTCCGCTTGCGCGACGGCTTTTCGCTCAATCCCTTCAGCATGATCGACACCAGCCTGATCGAGAGCGACGAGGACTATCTCGTCGACGCCTTGGCGATGCTGAAGTCGATCGTCGGACAGATGGGGCGGCATGTCGACCGGCTGAGCGACACTGAGCGCGGCCTGATCGACGGCGCCGTCAACCGGGTGTGGGAGGCCAGCGGGCGCGCGGGCTCGGTCGATGCGGTGATCGCCGCGCTGAAGGCCGAGGGCAACCCGCAGGCCGACGATCTCGCCATCGCCATGTTCCCCTTCTCGAGCGAGGGCACCTACGGGCGCTTCTTCATGGGCGAGGCGAGCGTCGACATGTCGGCGCCGCTCACGATCTTCGAGTTGTCGGACCTGTCGAGCCGCGAGGAGCTACGCTCCGTGGTGCTGACCGCGATCATGTTCCTGTCCTCGCAGACCATGCGCCGGCTCGACCGCAAGGTGCCCAAGGCGCTGCTGATCGACGAGGCCTGGCAGATGCTGCGCGGCGGCTCGATGGCCGACTTCGTCGAGACCTATGCCCGCACCTGCCGCAAGTATGGCGCCTCGCTGATCACCGCCACCCAGTCGCTCAACGACTATTACAAGTCGGAAGGCAGCCTTGCCGCGCTCGAGAACAGCGACTGGTCGGTGATCCTGCAGCAGAAGCCCGAGACGATCGGCGACTTTCAGAAGCACGGCCGCTTCGACATGGACTCCTACACCGAGGCCCTGCTGCGAAGCCTGAAGCGCAACGGCACCGAATACTCCGACATCATGATCAAGGGGCCCGACACGATGGCGGTCGGCCGCCTGGTGCTCGATCCCTATTCCGCGACCCTCTACTCCTCCTCGCCCCAGGTGTTCGGGGCGATCGAGCACTGGATCGGGCGCGGCCTGTCGATGGACGAGGCAGTCGAGCGTGTCGCTTACCCGCAGGATTGGGTGGAGGCAGCGGAATGACAGCCTTTCGCATGCTCCGCGCCTGGGCCGGGCGGACCGGCCCCGACGCCTGCCTGGTCGCGCTCCGTCTCACGGGATGGTCGGCGGTGACCTTGCTTGCAACGCTCGGCTGCCTGGTGCTGGTCTTCCTGATGCTCGGCAACTTCTCGGCCGATGGCTTCTTCGCCCAGCTCAACAATCTCGCCCGTCGCTTCCTGGCGGCCGACCCGGACCGCCGCGAGCAGTTCCTGTCCTTCGCCGCGACTGTCGCCGGAGTGTTGCTGGCGGCGATGGTCCTGTCCCGCCGGCGCTCGCTCAGGGCCGTGTTCCGGCTGTCTTCGGAGGATGCAACCCATGTCTGACGTCCTCACCGTCCCTGTGTCCGCGCAAGCGACAGCTGTTCGCGCGGGCGAGCCAGCGCCCCGGTCCTTAGCGACAGCGGCAAGCCGCACGCGGCACCCGGCGCGGCAGGGGCTTTCGCCGGTGTTCTTGGCATTCGCTTTGGTGGGCATCGCCGCCCTGCTTTGGGCGTTGTGGATGACCAAGTCGATCGCGGACCTCAGGACCGAGCGGGTGCCGATCGCGGCCGTACGCCTGCAGCCACTCATAGAGGAGTATGTGCAGGTCCAGGCGCGTTCGGGCGCCCCCGAGCAGCAGGTCATCGCGCAGACACAGGCCTTCATGGCAGTCCTCGACGCCGAGCTGCTTCGTCGCGGCCGCGCGGGCACCACCGTTCTCGTCGCCGAAGCGGTGCTGTCGAAGAACGTCCCCGACGTCACCGCCGAGGTCCGGCAGGCGGTCTATGCCAAGCTGCCGACGCCGACCGCTGGGCCTTCAGCGCCAGAGCCGGTCCCAGGCTCAGCTTCTGCCATGATGTCGGCGCCTTCTGGGCTCGGGGGCGGCAATGGGCAGCGCTAAGCGCCACTGGGGTGCCTGGGCGCTGGTTGGCGGCCTGGCGTTCGTGCTGACGGCTCATAGCGCGCTGGCGGCGTGGCAGCGCGACCATGCGGTGATGATCAACAGCTCGGAGTCGCTGCCCAACTGGGCCTTCTTCGTCGAGCGCAACGCTGAGCCCCGGCGCGGCGATTATGTCTTCTTTACGCCGCCGCGAACACGATTGCTGGTCCGCCACTTCGGCGAGGACCATGGCGCGCTCGGCAAGCGGGTGCTCGGGATGCCGGGCGACGTCGTTTCGCACGACGGGGCAGTGGTCAAGGTGAACGGTCGCCCGGTCGCGCGCATGAAGCCGCTCACCAAGTCGGGCGAGCCCCTCCACGCCGGGCCCACCGGGCGGGTGCCGCAGGGTTGCTACTATGTCGGCACTTATCACAGGGACGGCTTCGACAGCCGCTACGCCGAGATCGGCTTCGTCTGCCGCCGCCAGCTGCTCGGCACCGGAACCCCGATCCTGTGAGCCGCGGGGTCGCCATCTTTGCCGGAGCGATCGGCTTCGGGCTCGTCCTGCCGGCACTGCCGGCGGTGCAGGCGCGAGACCACGGCGTCATGGGGCAGACCTTCCCCATCGCCGAGCCGGACCTGCTGGCGTCCATCCAGGGGCGGCTCGAGACCCTGCAGGCCAATGGCGGCCTCGTCCGCCTGCAGGAACAGCTCAAGGCCAAGGCGGCTGACCGGGTGCGGCGCCCTACACCAGTGGTGGGGATCACCCGAGCCACCGCAGCCAGACAGTGGAGCTTCGATCCCTCGATCGTGGTCGAGAGCGACATCCGCGACCACAAGGGTAACCTGGTCGCGCGCGCAGGGCAGCGGGTAAACCCGCTCGATTTCATGGCGATGAGCCAGGAGCTGGTCTTCCTCGACGGCGACGATCCGGCGCAGCTCGACTGGGCAGCGCGGCGTTATCGGCAAGTCGGCAAGGTCAAGCTCATCCTGGTGAACGGTTCGCCGTTCGACCGGATGAAGGAATATCAGCGGCGCTTCTTCTTCGATCAGCAGGGCCAGCTCACCGCCAAGTTCGGCATCTCCCATACGCCCGCCGTGGTGAGGGCAAGCGGCAAGTTCCTCGCCATCGAGGAAGTGGTGGTGCCGCCCGCCCACGCGGTCGCCCGCCGGGAGGGCGTCAGCTCATGAGGCACCTCCTAGAGTTCTTGAGAACCCCGATGGCCGCTCCCGAGACGGCGGGCCTCAGGGCCTTGCGTCTCACCATCCTGGCCTGCTGCGTCCTGCTCCTTCCATCCATGCTGCTGCTGACGCCGCTCCGTGCCCTGCTCGGCAACCTCGCCGTGGGACTGATCGCCGGCGCTATTGCTGCGCTGATGATGCTGGTGCCGGTCTATGTCAGAGCCAAGATCAGCGCGGACGATGCCCACCTCGACGCCCTCATGGCGGCGGAGGGCATGGCCGAATGAAGCGCCTCCTCGCCATGCTCGCGGCGCTCGCCATCGCGTTCGGGGCCGCGGCACCAGCCTCGGCGCAGTCGACCTGCACCGGCAAGTTCGTCAATCCGATCACCGACATCTGCTGGAGCTGCCTGTTCCCGTTGTCGGTCGGAGGCCTGAAGATCTGGCCATCCAACCGTCCCGACACGGCCAATCCAGCCTCGCCAATCTGCGCCTGCGGCTCGCCCGTTCCGCGCATCGGCATCGCCATTGGCTTCTGGGAGCCGTCGCGCATGGTCGACGTCACCGCCAAGCCGTGGTGCTTCCCCTCGCTCGGCGGCATGAAGCTCGACCCCGGCTTCGACATCGGGATGGGCCAGTCGTCAGGCCCGCGGATGGGCGGCGGGCGCAACGCGGCCTCGGCCAACTGGCACGCCCACTATTATGTCTACCCTTTGCTCTACTGGCTCGAGATCCTGACCGACTTCGCCTGTTTCGAGGCAAGCTCGTTCGACGTCGCCTACGTCTCTGAGATCGATCCGCTGTGGAACGATGACCAGCTGACTACCCTCATCAACCCGGAAGTGGCGCTGTTCGCCAACCCGGTCGCGGTCGCGGCCTGCGCCGGGGACTGTGCCGCCGCCACTGCCCGGCTGCCGCTCGACCCTCTGTTCTGGTGCGCCGGCTGCCAGGGGCAGATGTATCCGATGAATGGCAACATCAATGCGCATGTCGCACCGGTGCAGTCGTCGCGGCTCGCGGCCGAGCGGCTGCTCTACAAGATGCACCGCATGGGGCTGGCCTGGGGGACGGCGGGCCCCAAGGCGCTCTGCTCCAAATACCTGATGCCGATCCTCAAGAAGTCGCAATATCGCATCCAGATGACCAACCCGGTCGCCACGGTCAGCGGCAAGTACGCCTGCTCGACCATCGGGGCGAGCTCGATGCCGCCGGACGCTGGCCGTCACTTTCCCGTCAAGGGCGAGGACTTCAGCTATCTCATCTGGCGCAAGCGCAACTGCTGCATGCTGTGAGGAGGGAAGGGTCCGTGCGGGGTACCGCTTATGTCATCGGCGCCTCCCTCGCGGTCGCATCGGTGAGCGCGGTGCTGGCGCAAACGGTCGACGGGGTCGACATCGGCGGGATCAAGGCGAAGGCTGCGGCGCAGTCGGCCGACGCGCAGGCGCTCGCAGCCGAGGTCGCCAAGCGGGCCGAGGACTTCCGCGAGGAGGCGGAGCAGGTACGCGGGAGCGGCCTGGCGCAGGTGAAGGCGCTCGATCCCAAGGTGCTGCCGAAGGGCACCGGCGGCACGATCGACTTCGACGAGATCGTCACGGCCGCCGGCGACAACCTTCGCGACAACCGGGGCCAGGCGCCGCTATTCATGGTGTTCGTCAGCCTGTCCATGCCCGAGCCGGCGCTTAAGGCGATCATCAGGGACGCGAGCCAAGCCGGCGGGATCGTCGTGTTCCGCGGCTTCCCCAACAACTCGGCCAAGCAGTTCGTGGGGGGGCTGTCGAAGGTGGTCGACGATCAGTCCCAGTTCGCCAGCATTGGCATCGACCCGCGGCTGTTCCGTGCGTTCGATGTTCAAGCGGCGCCGACCTACGTGGTCGCCGCAAGCGACTTCGACCTCTGCGACGGGATTGCCTGTCGGACGCAGGTTCCGCCGCACGACGCCATGTCCGGTAACGTTTCCGTTCGCTACGCCCTCGGGACCTTCGCCGACGAGGGTGGCCCCGGCGCTCTTGTCGCGCGCCTCGCGCTCCGCAACCTCGACCGGGCGGGGAGGTGAGGGCGGCGCTGCCCCTGCTGGTCGGAGCGGCCGTGCTGGCCGCATCTCCCGGAGCGCGGGCGCAGCAGCAGCCGGGGTCGCTCGGCAACTATTATGATCTGCCCGACTATGGCTACTTCCCGCCTGCGGCGACCGCTCCGGTCCATAGTCCGGCTACCCCGGCCAACCCGACGGTGCCCGGCGCGCCGACTGCTTCATCGACGCCCACGCCGACCGGCGGCAGCTCAAGCGCCAGTACCTCCCCGTCCTCAACGAGGTCCACGACCGCTCCACCGACCTATGGCGGGCCGTCGGCCGCGACCACCAGCTTTGCCTACCCGAAGGGCGACATGGCGGGAGCCAAGGCCGAGGCCAAGGTGGTGGGCACGGCGCAGCGGCAGGGTTCAGCCCAGATCGCCACCGGCACCGACCTGACGGCCACCGTGCCGGGCTACACCGGCGCCACACTTCCGCAGGAGGCCTATGCCGACGACCCGGACGCGCTCGTCGCCAACGGCGCGGCCTCAGCCTCGACCAGCGACGCGTACCGGACGATCACCAGTCCGATGCGCCCCGTCGTCACGCTTGACCGCAGCGTGGTGGCGCGCGGCACTGCGATCGAAGACGATCCTCACGCCTACACCTCGGGTCAGACGCTCGCCGGTGGCACCGGCTCCTGCACCCCGCTGCCGCCCGGCTCGGCGGGGACCGGCTTCTACGAGGCCACCTGCAACGTCGGCACACAGGTGAGCCAGGGGCCGCAAAGCTGTCCGATCACACTGACCCACAAATTCGGCCCGGGAGGACACCAGTACCGCTGTACGCGCTGGCACCAGCAGGGGCGGGTCTGCTGGCAGGGCACGGCCAGCAACTGCACCGAGCCGGATTTCGTCGATGAGATCGTTGCGAGCGGCTGTGACGCCTTCGAACAATCCGGCGTCTGCGCCATGGATCCGGGCTCGAGGATTCAGATCACTGCCGGGTCTCTCCGGGTGGCCCCGACCTACTACGAGACCTTCACGGCGACCTGCTCCTCTCAGGTGACCCCCACGCGATCGGGTACCGGCAGCAACACCTATCCGATCATCAGCGAATATCTGGGGCTCCAGCGCGCCTATCTTGGGTCCGTTCGCGACGAGAGCCAATGCCAGGCCCTTGGTGCCGACAGCAATTGCGGGAACCCCGTCGAGACCTGCACCAGCTCGGACCCGGTCACCCGGGTGATCGACGGCGTCAGCATCACGCAGCCCTGCTGGGCCTGGACCCGCACCTATCAGTGCACTCAGTTCAGCCAGGCAAGCGACTGTTCGACGCTCGAGGGCAATGCCAGCTGCACCCTCCAGAGCGAAACCTGCCTCGACGATCCGCCGAGCGGTGCCTGTCAGGTCCGGGAGCGCACCTACAAATGTCCGATTCCCGGCGGTGCGCCGACCCAGGCACCCGAATATATCTGCGGGGGCGACGTCTACTGCATCAATGGCGATTGCGAGCCGATCGTCCGCGAGGCCTCGACCGAGTTCAAGGACGCTCTGGTCGGGCTGCACACGCTCGGCCAGGCCAATGCCGAGTTCGACGAGGCCACGCTGACCCTGTTCTCGGGCACACGCGAGACCTGCCACAAGAAGCTGTTCGGGCTGTCCAACTGCTGTTCGGGCAAGGGCGTGCCGCTGCTCACCCCCTTCCTGTGCGACAGCTCGGAGCGGCAGCTCGACACCAAGGACGATGCGGGCCTCTGCCACAAGGTCGGCAGCTATTGCTCGGACAAGGTGCTCGGCATCTGCGTCACCCAGAAGACCGCCTATTGCTGCTTTGCGTCCAAGCTGACCCGCATCCTGCAGGAGCAGGGGCGGCCACAGCTCGGGCTCGCCTGGGCGTCCCCCAAGAACGAGCAATGCCGGGGCTTTACCATCGACCAGTTCGCGATGCTCGACCTGTCCAGCATGGACTTCAGCGAAGTCTATGCGGAGTTCGTGGATGCGGCGAAGCTGCCGGACGAGATTAAGACGGCGCAGCAGATCCAGCAACGGATTGAAGACTATTACCGGCTGCACGGGCCGAACTGATGGCGCGGACCCCAGCCGAGACGGGCAGCGTCGTGCCGATCCGGGGAACCAGCCTTCCGGGCATGACGGTGGTCGAGCTCGCGATCATCATCGCCCTGCTTCGCTTGGGACCCAGCCCGATCGGCGCTGTTGCGCCGGTCCTGTCGGGCTGGTTCGCCGTGGCCGTGCGGCCCGAGGACCTCGCGTCGAGCGTCCGGCGCATGCTTGGGCAGGGGTGGCTCGCGGAAGATGGTGCTGGCTGCCTGCGCCCGGCCCCGGCGGCGCTCGCGCCGACGCAGCTGCTCTACGCCGGCTTCATCAGGATGCTCGGCGACGGCCTCGAGCCGGCCCAGGCGCTCGAGCAGCTCAGCCTGTCCTACGACCTTCCTTCAGGAGAGAGACCATGACCCTGCGCACCGCCGCGCTGGCGCTCACGCTGGCAATGACCCTGTCCGGTGCCGCCCGGGCCCCTGAGGAGCCGGGCGAGACCACCGCAGAAATTGAGGGCGAGGCCGGCCCACAGGGCGACGACTTCTACTGCAAGGAGCGGCGGCTCGGGACCTGGTTCTATTGCGAGAAGCCCAAGGCGGCGCCGGGCGAAGCCGCGCCGCCTGCGGACAGCCGCACCGCGGCCGAGCGGCTGAAGGCGATCGGCGCCGAGCTTGAGGAACTGAAGGCCCGGGCAGTGCTCGACCCCACCCCGGACAACGTCACCGCCTATATCCGCTTCCAGCGCGAGCAGCTCAACCGCGCCTCGACCTTCGCCGACTATTGGCAGCGCGCCATCTGGCAGAACCCGGAGCTCGATTATACGCTGCAGCGGCCGGTCAGCGCGGTTGCCAAGCGGGCCTGGACCGACCAGCGCAAGGGCGACCGCGACCGGGTGCTCGCCGCCATCAGCCAGCGCTACGGGGTCTTCTACTTCTTCGCCTCCAACTGCGCCGCCTGCACGGTCTCCTCGCCGATCATCAAAGGCGTTGCCGACCGCTTCGGAATCACGGTGATGGCGGTGTCCATGGACGGCGGCCCCAATCCGACCTTCCCCAACTATCTCGTCAACACCGGCCAGTATGAGCAGATGGGGCTGTCGGGCAACGTGACCCCGGCGCTCGTGCTGTTCGACACCGTGACCAGGCGCCCGCTTCCGATCGGCTACGGCATTATGAGCCAGGACGAGGTGATGGAGCGCATCTTCACGCTCACCAACGTTCAGCCCGGGAGCGACTTCTGATGGGCACGTTTCCCAAGCGCACGGCGGCTCTTGCCGCCCGCCTCCTCGTCCTGCTCGCCTGCCTCAACCTCGCCGCGGCGCCGGCGGTGGCGGGGGTCGAGACCGAGATGAACAACTTCTTCAACTCGGGCGGCGCCGCCGCCAACGTCACCGGCCCCACCGCCTACCAGGGCCAGGCCGCCGGCTATTATTCGGGCGGCAGCGTCTGGGCCCGCTTTCCGCAGAAGACGGTCAACCCGGTCAACATCCAGCTGCCGAGCGCGCGCGGCGGCTGCGGCGGCATCGACCTGTTCGGCGGCTCGTTCAGCTTCATCAACGCCGACGAGTTCGTCGCCATGCTGAAGGCGACCGCCAACAACGCCATCGGCTTCGCCTTCCAGCTCGCGATCGACTCCATCTCGGCCGAGATCGGCGGGGTGATGAAGGACATGGCCCACCGGGTGCAGGCCCTCAACCAGTTCAACATGAACAGCTGCGAACTCGCCCAGCAGGCGGTCGGCAACATCTGGCCCAAGATGGCCGGCGCCAGTTCGACCATCTGCCAGACGCTCGGCGCCCAGACCGGCCGGTTCAGCGACTGGGCCAAGTCGCGGCACGAGTGCAACGAAGGCGGCCAAACCAACGCCACGCTCGACAGCCTCAGCGGCCGGGCGGAGGTGGAGCCGGTCAAGCCGCGCAACTACACCTGGAATGCGCTCAAATCGAAGGGCGGTGGGACGCTCGACGACAGCTATGCCGAGTTCCTGATGTCGATGGTCGGCACCGTCATCTACAACCGCAAGCCCGGCGACAGCGAGGTCGGCGTCTACCACGTCATCCCACCGGCCTCCTGGGACACCTATACGGCGCTGCTCGACGGCACGGCCGGCAAGACGGTCAAGATCCTGCGCTGCAGCGACGGCACCGGGGTCGACCAGTGCCTCGACGTCGGTACCCAGGACCTCACCGTCTCTACCGCCAACAGCTTCCGCAGCCGGGTCAAGGCGATGATGGACTCGATGGCGGCCAAGATCCGCACCAACCAGGCGCTGACGGGCGCCGAGATCAGCCTGCTCGGCATGTCGTCGATCCCGCTCTACAAGATCCTGGTCGTCAACGAGGCGGCCTCGTTCAAGCTGGCGGTCAGCGACATGAACATGCTGGCCGAGGTGGTCGCGATCGACGTTCTGATGGCCCAGATCGACCGCATGCTCGACGACATCGCGCGCAGCCAGACCGGCACCCAATATGTCTCCACCGCCGAGATGCAGTCGTGGCGCGAGCAGATCGCCACGGTGAAGACGGAGCTCGGCCGCAAGAGCCAGGCGATGGCCAACACGCTCGCCAACACCTACCGGATCATCGAGCGCACCCAGATGCTCGAGGCGACCCTCAAGAACGCTATGTCGCCCCAGCTCAGCGCCTCGCTGCGCTTCGGCCGCGGCCTCTCGGCCCAGGGCCTCCGTTAAGGCAACCGCGGAAAGAGGGGAGGGCGCGATGCTCGAGGTCTTCACGGTCGGTGGCGGCGAGTATCTCGTCAACATTTTCAATGCCGTCGCGGCCTGGTCCGGGGGCGGGGGCTACCGCTCCATGCTCCAGGTGGTGATGGTGATGGGGCTCGCCTATTCCCTGCTGGTCGTCGCCTTTAACCTCGACTGGCGCGCCTGGCTCAACTGGTTCCTCCAGGCGACCATGATCTACCTGATGCTGCTCGTGCCGACCGTCACCGTGAAGGTGACCGACCGGCTCGACCCGGGCCTTGCCCCCGCCATGGTTGCCAACGTGCCCCTCGGGCTCGGGGTCATGGCCTCCTTCACCAGCCAGGTCGGCGACTGGATGACCCGCACCGCCGAGACGGTGTTCGTCATGCCCAATGCCCTGCAGCTGTCGACCAACGGCATCGTCTATGGCGCGCGGTTGTTCGAGAAGGCGCAAGGCTTCGAGCTGACCGACGCGGAACTTCGCGCCAACCTCGACGAGCATTTCAAGCAGTGCGTCTTCTACGATGTCCTGCTCGGCTTCAACTCGATGAACCGGCTACAGCGCTCGACCGACCTGTGGGCCGACATCGGTCCGGGTTCGGAGGCCCGCGCGCAGAAATGGATCGCGCGGGTTGGCGGCGCCAGCACCACCACCAGCGAGGTCGTGACCTGTCGTCAGGCCTATCAGGCGCTCTCGGCCCAGCTCACCCCCGGGATCGAGGACAGCGCCCGCGAGCTCGCCGCCCAGGCCTATCCCGACATCGCCCGGACCGCCGGGAGGGCGGTCGCCCTTGCCAAGCTCAAGGCCGACCTGCCGGTCGTCGCCAGCCAGATGCATGGCGCGACCTCGGCCGACGCCATCGCCTATCTGCGGCAGGTCTCGATGGTCGACGCCTTCCGCCGGGCGCGCGAGAGTTTCTCGGATACCGGCTGGGACGCCTATGCCGCCCAGCGCGCCGATGCCCAGGCGCGCAACACCTATACCTCGATCGCCCAGCAGGCGATGACCTGGGTGCCGCTCCTCAACATAGTCCTGACCGTCGTGTTCTACGCCATGTTCCCGGTGATCTTTCCCCTGTTCCTCTTTCCCAGGACCGGGGCCACCACGCTCAAGGGCTATGCCATCGGCTTCTTCTATCTCGCCGCCTGGGGGCCGCTCTACGTCGTCCTCCACATGTTCGTGATGAGCCGGGCGGCCTCGGCGATGAGCGCGCTCGCGCCTACCGCGCCGACCCTGCTGGTCGCCGACGGCATCGGCTCGGTGAACAACGACATCGCCACCGTCGCCGGCTTCCTGATGATGAGCGTGCCGTTCATCGCCGCCGGCATGGCCCGCGGTGCGATGGCGATCGCCGGCCACGCCACCTCCATGCTGGCGCCGGCGCAGAATGCGGCCGAGCAGGCGGCCAATGAGCGGACCACCGGCAATTATGCCTATGGCAATGTCTCGATGGCGAATACCACCGCCAACACGCTGCAGGCGAACAAGTGGGATAACATCGCGGCTTATGCCTCCGGTTTTGCCAGCAGCCGGTTCGTCGGCGCGGACGGCGGGGCGGCCAGCTCCTGGTCCGACGGCAGCATGTCGTTCGACCAGCGCCAGGCGATCTCCTCGCTGGCATTCACCCCGTCGCGCTCGGAGGCGTTCGGCGGCGAGATGCGGCGGGCCCTGTCCGAGGGTGCGGCCCGCGCCGACTCCATCCGGCAGTCCGCGTCCGAGTCCTGGGGCGCGACCGCTACCGCCGCCACGGACCTGGTAACGGTCGCATCCAGGTCGCGCTCGAGCTCGACGGAGACTGGTTCAGGCATCAACAACAGCCTGAGCAGGGTTAATGAGGTCTCTCAGAGCCTGTCGAAGGATCTGCAGTCGCGGTTCGGCTTGACTGAGTCAGAGGCTGATCGGCTCGCGCAAACCTCAGTGATGACCGCCGATGGGAGCCTGAACGGAAGTATCTCTGCCTCACGCGACAAGATGATCGGCATCTTCGGGGCTCGCGCGGCGGCTGACATTGGCCTTCGGATCGCAGCCAACCGCAGTCGGGAGACTGGCCGCACTGTTGCGGTCGATGATGCGCTTTCAGAGATCGAAGGTTACGCTGCCAGGGAGAGCAACTCGGCGCGCGCGCAATCCGCCCGCGACGAGTTCCTGCGCGAGACCAGCTCGAGCGGCAACAGCGAGGTACGCTCGCTCTCGGAGAAGCTGGGAGCGAGCACCACGGAGAGCCGGTCGGTGTCCCGGGAGGCGTCCAAGGCCGAGGAGACGTTCGCGCGCGTCAGTCGGGACGTGAGCGAATCCGCTTCCCGCGGGTACAGCCTCAGCACCAACGAGACGCAGGAGTTCGTCACCTTCGCGCAGGAGGAGCTGCTGAAGCCGGAGAACGCCATCCTGGCATCATCCGGTTGGTCTCCCGGCGTTGTGACCCCAAGGAGCGAGCATCAGCGCCAAGTGCGGGCCATCCTGCTCGAGCGCTTTATGGCGGAGCGGGTGGACAGCGTCAGGGAGGACCTCGGCCTCACCATCCCGGACACACTCGACCGAACGCTTCGCGGCCCCGTCATCAACGACGCAGCAGGGGTGGAAAGCTGGGGCGAACGCAATGCGGGTTCGCTCCGCAGTCAGGCGCCACAGGTCAGTGTCCGGACCTCGTCGCGTGACTTCGATCTCGCCGATCAGGTCAGCGACCGGATCGGAGCTGGTGCGGAGCGGATCGAGAAAGCGGGCTTGCGTCTGGGTGGCAGCTTGGCCGGCGCGCGGGATCGGGCAGAGGGCGTGCGGGAGGACGTGGCTGATCGCGAGGGCAGGCCGTTGGTGACGAACGCCCCCGGCGTCTCGAGCGTATATGAAGGTGCCAGAGAGCGGGTCAACGAAGCCGCCGAGTGGATCCGGGACAAGCTTGGTAACGGCGGAAGCCGTGTCGTGCCGCTGGATAGGGGCGAGCGGCCGAACTTCCCTGTCGCAGGCTCCGTCGGTTCAGGTCCGGGCCCGCGTGTGAACCCGGTCACTCACCAGCCCGGCTACCACAATGGTATCGATATTGCCGCACCCGCCGGAACGCCGATCCGGGCACCGGCGTCTGGCACGGTAGTCCGCAATGAATATCAGGAGGGTGGCGCCGGCAACTACCTCGTCGTGCGGCACGGGGACGGATCGGAGAGCAAGTACTTTCACATGCAGCGGCGCTCGCCTCACAAAGAGGGTGACACCATTCAGACAGGCGAGGTTCTGGGCACGGTTGGCAGCACCGGAAGGTCCACCGGGCCCCACTTGCACTACGAGATTTGGAAGGACGGCAGAGTGCTCGACCCGCGTCGCCACAAGCTAAACGACGGCTAACACCTAGCTGATAAAACTAAGATAGCCATCCAATCAGTATGGTGCCGAGCACTAAGACAAAGAAGACCCTGGCCTGCGGGTTCAAACTCCGCTGACTACGAGCGGAGACGGATCGTGTCCGCTGATCTCGGAGCCTGAAATAATCTGACGCGCCAATTGGCGTCGAAATATCGTAAGGATCAGCGGGATTGTATGTCCAGGGGCGATCAGTGCTCATCCTGTCCTGCACTTCATGCTGACCGCTAAGCCGGTCATCAATCAAAACCATGCCGCTCTTCCTTCTTCTCGAAGATAGCATGGAGAGGCTCAAAGCACAATCGTACCGCTTTCGTTCCCTGAGCTCGACAGCATTGCCGCGCTAGCATGCACTAGGCACTCACTCACATCCGACTGGCCGTTCAGGCGACCCAGAAGCCCGCCTGCGGCTTGTCTCAGGTGCGTGCGAGCAGGATTACCAGGACAAAGGTGACGAGGAACAGCAGCCCGCTCAACGCTGCCACCTCCTTGGGTTTGTGCATCGGTGCACCTTGGTCGCACTGGTAGATCGGTCTGCAAACATGCGATCTGGAGCCATGTTCCTAAGACGCGAGATCGACTTCGCATGTGAAAGCGTTTCGGCTCATCGCATTCGTCGTCGCGCAACAAGGCAGAGTGGCTTGCCGAATCGTTCCCAGTTTGTTCTTACGTACCGATGGAACTTGAACGACTCTCCTCCATCCTCCAGTCCGCCCCAGCTTGGGCGCGCCTGGGTCCAACTGTCCGCGACACCCGCCTTCGTGAGAGAGCCGCTGATGCCTTGGCGGCGACGATCGTCCAGAGGCTGCACGAGCCGATCCGGGACGAGGATCACAACCAGCTGGCTCTGCCGCTGTGACGTGTCAGCCGATACCAGGCTGGACAGCCTCAGCCATCTTGTTCCGCACAAGGCGAACCTGCGGGTGCAGTGTCGGACGTGCGACAAGGTCAGCATCATCGATGCAAGCCGCTTCAGACGGCACCATTTGCTGAGGCGCTGGAACGCTTACCTCGAGCAACTAGGATATCGCCTCCCCTGCAGTCGGTGCGGAGCGAAGAACAGCTACTTGAAAGCTACAAGCGAGCGGGCTGGGCCGGACCCGTTCCCAACAAGCGAGCAGGGTTGGACACAGCTGTATGGCCGGTTGCGGGATTGACCGGAAATGGCCGTCGGGAGAATGTCCGGTTTTCGCCGCAGTGCCGTGAAAGCGGCCGCTGCTTCACCTGCTGAGCAAAGGTGCGCTTCAGACCCAGCGCAGACATCGACACGTCCGGTTCGATCAAGTAGCTTCAATTAGTCATACGAGGAGAAACAGGGATGTTCCCCATCTGGGTCTACGCGCTCATCGCGGCCGCGATTGCTGGTTTCGCGTTTTGCATCGGGCAGTTTGCTCCCGGTATTGGATTGCCCTTCGTTATTCTCACCTCGACGATGTGGGTGGCTTATTCGGTTCAACGCCAACGCAATTCGGCAAGCACTCCTTAAGCGGATAGCTGCCCTCGGCTCCTTACTTCGCCCTGACTCTTGGCACCTCCTCAATGCGCGTCGTCCAGGCCGGTGACTTCATAGAAGCCTGCTGCTTCCACTCCCGCTTGAAGCCCTGCACGCCAGGCACGGCTGCAAACTTGCCAAATCGCCCGTTGATCTCGTCGATTGCGCCCATCAGCCGCTGCCGCCTCTCCCTTCCCTCCGCGTCCTCAAACAAAGTGCGCGGCCGCTTGTCGGCTGCGACCAACTCTTCCAGGATCACCCCTGCCTTGGTGTAGGCAAACCCGTCGCGCCATGCGCGCTCGACGCTGCGGCGGGCAGCAGCGATCAGCTCCAGGCTGTCGTCCGTCATCGGGTTCAGGCCCGTCGTCCGGCTTGCGCCATGCTGCGGCCGCTCGGGCTTATGCCGGTTGGTGTGGAAGAAGACCGTCAGCCGTCCTGCCACCAGCCCGTGCTGGCGTAGCTTCTCGCCGGCGCGCATGGCGTACTGCGCCACCGCTCCCATCAGGGCGGGAAGGTCGGTGACCGGTCGGCCGAAGGAGCGGGTCACCGCCATACCTTTCCGCTGCGGCTCGATCAGCTCGACCACGGAGGAGCGTACCCCGTTCAGTTCGGCAACCAGGCGCTCCAGCACCACGGTGCCAAGCCCCCTGGCCTGTTTCATCGGCATGTTCGCGAGCTGGCCCGCCGTCCGGATGCCAAGCTCGGTCAGCTTGCGTGTCGTGGCCGAGCCGACGCCCCACACGTCCCCCACTTCGAAGCGGTCCATCACCCAACGCCGGACCGCCTCATCGCGCATGTCGGCGACTCCGTCGAACAGCGGGTTCTTCTTGGCGGCGGCGTTGCCGAGCTTGGCTAAGGTCTTAGTCGGGCCGATCCCGACGCAGGAGGGGATAGTGGTCCACTCCTCCACCCGGGCGCGCAGGGCTTGGCAGTGGGCGACAAGGTCCAGATGCTCGAATCCGGCGAGGTCTAGGAAGTTCTCGTCTATGGAGTAGATCTCGACGTCGCGCGCGAAAGGCTCGATTGCGGCGAGGATCCGGCGCTGCATGTCGCCATAGAGCGCGTAGTTGGAGGAGCGAACGGCAATGCCGTGCTTCCTGACCTTGTCACGGATGAGGTGGATGGGATCGCCCATCTTGATGCCGAGAGCCTTGGCTTCGGCCGAGCGGGCTATGGCGCAGCCGTCATTGTTGGAAAGCACGATCGCCGGCACGCCGCGGAGCGAGGGGTCGAAGGCCCGCTCGCACGACACGTAGAAGTTGTTCGCGTCTTGAACGGCGATCGGGGAGGTCATTGGTAGCGGCGGGCAAGGCCGACCACCACGCCCCAGACCTCCACATTCTCGTCGACGATCGTGTGGGGGTAGCCCTCCGCTTCAGGCACCAGCCACAGGCGGCCGTCGAGCTTGCGCAGGCGCTTGAGTGTGCGATCACCGTGCACCAGGGCGACGACGATGCTGCCGGCGCGGGGCTTAGTCGCCCTGCTGACCACCACCAGGTCGCCATCGTTGATGCCGGCGCCGGTCATCGAATGGCCATCGACCCGCATGACGTAGGAGGCCGCCGGCTGTTCGACTAGCCAGGCGCCGAGATCGATCGGCTCCTCCATGTCGTCCTGGGCAGGGGAGGGGAAGCCTGCCGGCGTGCGGCAGAGCAGGATGCGCGCTTCTCTCGGCACCAGCTCCCAGCTTACCTCGTTCAAGCGCACGCCGACATCATCCTCAGTTCCGTCGTTCTGGTTTCGTTCTAGGTAGACGAACGACGGAGATGAGGACAAGTCAGCACATTGTGCTTCGGTCTTCTGCCAAACGATTGCCGGCTCTTGATCAAAAGGGGCAGGATCTCAGCATGGCGCTTGGACCACATCCGGTCACCATGAACTCGACATGTGGTGCGCTGGACGCTTCCGCTAAGCTTCTCAACCCTTTTGCCCTGACGAGTGACGGGGCGGTTCTGCATGCTAGTACGCCCAATCTCAACCGCCGTCAGAGTTTCCTGTGTCCCTCGTGTAGGGAGCCGTTAATCCACAAGCGGTCGACGTTGGGCACGACGTTTTTCGCCCATAAGGCTCGTCGAGAGTGTACCGGAGCGTTCGAAACTGGGCTCCATCGATACGCCAAGCACGTCATTGCGTCAGAGAAGCGTCTGTACCTGCCGCCCCTACCGCTCGATGGCGGCACCAATCAGCAATATGGCTGGCGAACATTCGATCGGGCAGAGGTCGAGCCTTTAGGCTTCGAGCGCAAGCACGGCTTCAGGCCGGACCTTGTGCTGTACAGAGGTAACCGGTCGCTCCAGGTCGAGGTACTCGTCACTCACGCTGTCGGCGAAGCTAAGGAACACAAGGTTCGCAATGCGGACCTGTCGATGATCGAGATAGACCTCAGCGACGCTCGCGAGTTTGTGGCTACGCCGCCAGAGCTTGTTGATTTCATTCTCAGGGGTGCTGACCGGCGCTGGGTTCACAATAGCGCGGAGGTGCAACTCAGAGCGAAGCATCGCCGTGAGACGAAGCTGCGAGAGGCAGAGTCCGCGCGATTGCTGCTTGAGCGGGCGCTGGCACATAGACCAAGCCAAGCTCTCGGGGAGCTGAGCTACCTATATCGCCGTGACTTACGTGAATGTGGTTTGGCGCGGGCGATCGGTCTTCCTTCCCGATTTCCGCACTGGTTCCGCTTCGCGGCCGCCGATTGGCAGAGGATCTATCTTGGCAGCGTGCTGTTCGGCAGCATCAATGGCTGCGCGGTCGGTTCTGCCGGTCCCCGTACCCTCACACGGTACGAGTTCAAATCACAACCTTCCGCCAGCGCTCCGAGCTCGAGTAGCGACTATGCTGGCTGGATAGACGAGCCCGTGATGCGGCAGCTCTTCGACTATGATTTAATACAGGCCGTCAACATACATCGGGAGGAGTTTGGATCTTCTCCCCAAGGACTTGGCCACCCGAACCTCGCTCTGATGGATTACCAAAACAAGCTTCTGGAGCTCGGCGGTATCCTCGAGGTGAGAGGCGACAGGTACATTGTTGATCAAACGCTGCAAGAGCGGATACGGCGACGACGCAGGCTCTTCCATCTGCTCTATAGGATTGTTCAGTCTTCCGACCTGGGCTGGAAGCGTCGCTTTATCAAAGACTGGGTGGTGAAGACGATCGACGGTTTCTCAGATCCCCCTTGCATCCTTACCGAAACGGGAGGCATCGAGTGGGTGTATCTGGAAGAAAGACTGGTCGAGATTGATACCATGGTGAGTGGTGGCCGACCGGTGTCGGACATTCTCGGCCTCCCAGTTTACAACGCGAACGTGCGAGCTCGCCAAGCGCACAGTTGATGGTTTGGGAGCCGAGCCGTTAATGCCTAAGCGGGGCGGGCTTCGGACGCTCGCCTGCCGAGATCAGCCAGCTCGCTTCTCACCTCTCGAACCGCGCAACCGCGGAAGCAATGATTCTCTCTGGGACGCCTCAGTCCTTCTTGACGGTGAGGTGCCGGCTGAGGTGCTTGTTCATCTCGAACATGCTGACCGACTGCTTGCCAAAAATCCTGGCGAGCTTGTCATCACCGTTGATCTGCCGGCGGTCCTTGGCGTCCTGCAAGCCGTGCTTCTTGATGTAGTCCCAGACCTTGCTAACCACCTCGCTGCGGGGCAGGTCTTTAGCGCCGACGATCTCCGCCAGCTCGGGGGAGGGGGTTACCGGCGCCGTTATTCCACCTCGGGCCCCACCGGCGCGCTTGCCGGTGGTCTTGACCTTCTTCTCGGCTGCCTTGGTCTCGTCCTTGCCGCGCTTCTCCGCCGATCGTGCCATTACGGCTCTCCTGTTGCGTGCCGAGGAGAGAGGTAGCGACAACCATTGTCAACCAAGGGCGCGCCGGACAAACAGCACCTGATCCCCAAGTGAACGAAGCCCACTTTTGCGTACCAGATGCACCCATCTTCCGCGCCAACTTAGCCTTGGGTCTTGCATGTCGCGGCAGAACCCTTAAGTGGATCGGTGGAGGCTTTGTGGGCGGAAACGCACGCATTGCCTTCTTTCGTTTCAGGCTAAGGGACGTGGGCGCAGGTCGTTGATGACCTTCATGCCATAGAGCCGTTCGCCCCCTTCCGTCTCTCGCTGAAACTGCAGGCGGTGGACCAAGTCCACCAGAGGTCGCAGTTCTTCCCGCGCTGCGGCCTTCATCCGGCGAATACGCAAGCCCCAACTGATCACGTAGGCGACGATGTCGGCGGTCTGAACCAGACTGGTCAGATCGCTGTGGACGAAGAAAGGCTCGGGGATGATCAGGCGGGAGCGGCTTCGACCGTTTCGAGTGTTGATGAAATAGCTTGAGACCTGGCCGAGGAGGATGTGCGAGGCACTGCGGTCGAGTTCGTCGAACACGAGGTAGCCCATCGGGTCCCCGTCCAGCCCGTTGAGGAAGTAGTAGAAGCGCTCGAACAGAAAAGCGTAATCCTTGCGAAGTGCGTCGCTCCGCTCGGGCCGAGGCGCCTCCTGCGGAACGATGGTGGCAAAGATCTTGGCCCCGTGTCGCCGTGCAAGATCGAGGCTGAAACGGCAATACTCGACCTTGGCTTGTCCAAGCGCGGTGAGCCGCTCACGCGTCACCGATGTTCCATCGATCAGCAGTTCTCGGGCCAGGTGCGCGCGCTGTGTGTGCTCGATAGGGTCGAGCTGAGCGGCGTGTTTGAAAGTCTTGCGGTCGAGCAGCTTCTGCGCCTTTGCCTCTCGGCCGTAAGCTTCGAACAGTCGCATGCCGAAGATATGCTGCTGAGCATCGGAGAGGTCGCGAATGAGCGGCCAGACTCGCCGATCCTCGACCGCGAGCCCGGCGAGCACCTCATAGGGCGAATGGCGTTGATCCTGGCCGGACTCGTCAATGAACAGCGTCCAGCTCACCGGCTCAATTCCAGTGGGTGGGCGCGCTCGCTCCTAGGCGGGACTGGTATGCGGTGCATCGATCGCCTGGATTAAGCGCAGATCGACAGAGGGCAAGTCCGGACCAGTTGGCCGAAGGTATAACTACGAGGCTGCCTGGACGTGGCCGTTCGATCGCGGATACACTATTTCGGCTCAAGCGCTTTCGCGATGGCAGCCGCCAAGGTTGGGTGATTGGTGCATCTAAGTTGCCCAGTAGTTGAAAGGCGCCATACGGACACGCCCGTCTTGCTAACCTGCTTCATCGTGTCAGCGGACCAGGCGCCCTCCGTTACGAAACGAACAAAGACCCGCTGCTGCCCAGTTTCGTCGCGGATCGCGAGGAGCTTTCGCCCTGCTTCCGATTGCAAAAGGAACCCGCCCTTCGGATCGACCGCGAACACGTAACCGTCTTTCCAGACGAGAAAGTCCGGATAGAACCGCCGGCTCTCGCCCTTCTCGAGCAACGGTATGGAATACCCTCCGTTGACCGGATTACGTGCCCAAGGAACCCCAATGGCATCCAATTCGCGAGCTAGTTCCAGCTCTGGACCGTTGAGGTCACTGTAGCCCTCATGGACGGAGTTGCTGAACCGCTCCATAACGTCCGGGCGGGTCAGCACCGCTCCAACCGCGTAAAGATTGTGGTTCTCAAACGCGAGCTCAGCATGCGACAGGTAGGTGTCGACGAGACGTTCTGCATCACCGCGCAGCTGTTGCGCAGCAATGCTGGTGATCTCCACCTTCGCTTCGAATTTAGGGTCGGCCCAATCGACAGTTTTTGCCGCCTCCGGATAGCGCGACAAGACATGGCGACGGATAAGCCATCGGGCGACGACTTTGTTCGAATGGTCCTTCTGAACAGTTTGAATCTCGGGCTTGGAGCCGTCCCCAACGTTTTGCACCGCACGCGTTAGCTCGCCCGCACCGTGAATATTCGGCGAATCTGACGTGTAGTCGTGAATGGTCGCGATTGCCTCCGCGAGAGGCAAAACCGCGTCGTCGGCGTCGATGTGGATTTCAGGGACCGTAAGAGCCATTCGCGGCTCAAGCCGAGCTCTGCGCCGGTCCCGGCTATCGCTGTACCCGTCAAGTCTCACGTCCGGCATCTCAGCGGCGATCTTCCGACGGACGACCTCGAGTATGCGCGGGAACTCCTGCTTGTTGTCGACCCGGATGAAGAAGTTGGCGGTATTGAGGATCGGATCAGCATAGTGGCGCGCGCCTGGCTGTCGCAGCACTCTCCCGATCACTTGCTCGACCTGCAGGGCAGAACCCATGGACTTATCGATGTAGGCGAAACAGCACGCAGGGTCGTCCCAGCCCTCTTGCAAACTTTGATTGAAGATGATGTGCCGAAACTGCACTTCTGAGAATACGTTGAAATCGTCTTCGCCGCCCGAAAACAGTCGGAAGTCAGCCGGGGCCGGGTAATCCCGCTGATTCATCTTGAGATCACAATAAACAGCGATCTCGTCGGCCGGTATGCCCTTCTCCTCGACAAGATAGCGCCAGATGAGGATCGGTGGAGCTCTTCGATCTGTGAACGGCTTATTTGGATTGTCGACCGCTCCATCATCCTGGTTTATGTTCGTCCGGCAGACGTAGATCGCTTTCGGTAGAAAACCCGCCTCCAGTTCCTCTGCCTTCGTGGTGGCGAGCTGGAAGTCCTCGACCATGTCGTTGAGGGTCGTTTCCATCTCCGTGTCGTAACCACCCAAGACAATCTGGCGCTTCACCAGCCCGGCTTCGACTGGCTCTTTCGAGCGTATTGCTGTGATAAGGCACTTGGTAGGCACGCCCCCCTGGTCCGCAACCGGCGTGTCGTCCCAGCCAACCTGCTTTAAACGTTCGATGATTTGCCCTAGCCGACCCGGTGTCCGCATTGTGGCGGACGCTGCAAGGATTACCTCTGGCTCCAGTTCAAGGAGTAAGTTCGTCTGCTGATCGGAAAGATTGTGCGCCTCGTCATAGACGACAATCAGCGGGCGACGATGCTGGTTTGACGCGGCCTTGCGATCGGCAAGAATCTCCCAGAGAGCACCATCGTTCTGGTCCTCGTCCTTCTGGTGAACCTTCAGTTTGCCACTGCTTTTAGACTTCTGATTGAAGCTGCCAACCGTGGTCAGAAGCAGGAATGCCTGCGTGTCGTCGTGGATTTGCGCAACCGTCGCTTGCGATAAGTAGCCGACGACGAATTGCGAGATCAGGTGTGCGTACTTTCCCCCCGTCTCGAAGTTTGCATAGGTCTGGTCCACAACCGCCCTAGACTTCGAGATCCATAGCACGATCGGCTCAATCGGCATGGTTGCTCGCATCAGGCTGATGGTGTCGGCAAGAATAGCGGTTTTGCCAGAGCCGGTAAGCGAAGCGAGTGCCTGGTAGAACGGGGTCGCCCAACCCATGTATTCCATTGGGCGCCGCTTGTCGGCAGCGAGTAATCCGAACCGTTCGACGATCTGGAGGCTGGACTTGGCTTGGAACGGCAAGAGAGAGAGCGTCACGCGGCGTTTTCCACCTGAGCGGCTTCGATCTCGTCGCTCACGCCGTAGGGATGAAGGGCCTCGTTGAATCCGAGCGCATCGAGGATCGTGTTGGGAATCTGGTAGAACTCGACGTTCGGCCCGCTGTAGGTCGATATTCTAGCGTATACATGAAAGGGCTGCGTGAGCCCCTCTGCTTGGGCCTCGGCCGCAATCGCACGGAAAGTCGCTCGGTTAAGTATCGAAGGGTGCTCCGGCCCATTCCATATAAGGAAAAAGCCCTCTCCCCTTCCGCTACGCGCGAACAGATGTTGGTGCGTACCAGCCGGCAGACGCTGGAGGTGGCTAGCGGACCGATCCTTTTGGTCCCAGTATGACGTCAGCAGCAGGTCTACCATCTCCTCGCGCTCAAGTGCGAGGACGGCCGCAGCATCAACCTGGTCCATCAACTTGGAGAATCGGAAGCCGCCCTCGAGCGGCTCCGCGGTCACCCCGACCTCGCCGGTTTTTAGCGCACGCTCTCCTGAGATCACGCGCTTCAGCCGTTCATAGGTCAGAGTGCGGGCGTAGGCGTCCCCGCGCTCTGGGCGGCCCTGCTCGATCAGGAGGAAGCGCCGTGTGGCGCCGGCTTCCTGGTTTAGCGCCAGGACTGCATGTGCGGTGGTTCCGGAACCAGCGAATGGGTCGAGCACAATACCCGTTGGTGGGCACCATATCTGGATGATCTTTTTGAACAGCTTAAGCGGCTTTACCGTCTCGAAACCGTGGCCGCGGCCGACGATGGCGGTTAACTCGTTGATGCCAGTCTGACTGTGGCCCGACTCCTCATGCGCCCACGACGTGCTACCGAGATCCAGCGGCTCGTCATAGTCATCGCTCGACCAATACGTGGTGGGCACAATCCCCTTCTTGACGTCCTTCAGGTACTTCTTGAGCCCAAACGTACCCTGGCCCTCATCGCGCCAGTGGGCGACAGGCCAAACGCCCCGGAGGATTTTCTCGGCTTTCTGCTTTGCGGTCTTGAGCGCTTTGTTCGTGTCAAATGATGGATCTCCGCGGACGGCGCCACCCTTTATGACCAGCGCCTTTTGTCGCCCGTCATCGAGTTGCCGCTCGACGTAAGCCGAACCCCATTCTTCCAAATACGCCTTCATGCGGCGCTTCTCAGAGCCCCAATGCCGTCCGGCTGTGGGGTAGTGAAGCTCACCCGTAAACGGGGACTGAATGGCGTAGATCATCGACAGGTGAGTATCCTCACCGCGTGCGGTCAGATCGCCGGGCTTCCAAGGATGAGGATCCTTGTCTCGCGACAAGTACCGTGAGTCCATCGCTTCGGTGCGGGGCAGCAAACCAGTTTTCGACCGGTCAGCATTCTTAGCGTAGATCAAGACGTACTCGGTTGCCGTCGATAGGTGCCGCTGGTCGTTGCGGGGTGCATATGACTTCTGCCAATTAAGCACGCCGATGCGATTGCTCTCGCCGAACATCTCGTCCAGCATCATACCTAGCCGGAAGAGCTCGCGGTGATCGATACAGATCGCGAGAACACCGCCGGGTTTCAGCATCTCCTTCATCATCCAGAGCCGCGGCGTCATGAAGCGCAGCCACTTGGAATGGCGCGAGCCATCGTCTGCCGGAACCAGAGTGCCAAGATCAGGGTCGTTCGGGTCCTCGTCCCAACGGTCGTTATAGCGAAAATCCATGCCAGTGTTGTACGGCGGATCTGTCAGGATCAGGTCGACCTGCCCGCGATACTTGTAGAGGCTGACGAGCGCCTGAAGGTTCTCTCCCTCGATGAGGGCGTTGGCTGACTGGCTGTCCTCTGATCCGACGCAAAGGCTCTGCTCGATCCTTTGGGAACGGGGCTTCAGTTGCCTGATGATCTGCCATGGTGGCGTCTGGCCAGGGTAGGTGAGCCGAATTCCGCCCGCGTCGGACCCGTCCCGCTCGTGCAGCAGACGGATCAAGTCGTCACGGCTCAGCTTTGCGTAATCTACCATATCGTGTCCTTGCCCGTCCGGCTCGCAGCCGTCACGGCCTTCCTGCTTTGTCAACAATCACTAAAGATCGCAGCTTGAAGAACAAGACCGGAACGTGGGCTACGCGCCGATCCCAACTCCCGAGCCCGTTCGGAGTGAGCTTCGACGTCTCACATGCCTGGATGCCGGCTCCTGCGTCGATTGTCAGTCGACTGGTACGCCGTTGCCCTACTCAAAGGCGCGAAGTCAGAGGCTCGAGGGGGAGGGGGCAGCTCGCGGCGCATCGCCTCAGCAACAGTGTAGACCACCTCTCGATGCGCACCACGGTCCGGATTGCCCCCATCCTGCTGTTTGCACGGACGGCCGCTTACCGCCGATCACCACCCAGGCAGAGGATTGGCGTCTCTTTCACTAGGAGCAGACTTTCGGGGTAGGGCAGCCTGAACGTCGGCAAGTGGCCGTAAGAAGACCAACCGCCTTTCGACGCCAAGGCGGCATTCGAGACATTCATTCTTTTTCGCGGCGCGTGACCGCTTCGGACCCAAAGCTATGGCTTGGCTGTGCCCCGATTAGCGATGTTCCCTCTGAGCTGTCGCAAGCTGTACTTATTGTCTGACAATTTGCTTCGCAAAAACCGCTAATTAGCTAGAGAACGCCCATGTTCGCTCGCTTCGCCCTCCCATTCGGTCCAAAATCGATCGCCCCCGGCCTCTTGCTATGTCTTGCCGTTACCGGCGCGGCCTACGCCCTCCAGGCCGGCGAAGTCGCGCTGCTTGGCAAGGCGTGGATCGAGGCGTTGGTGATGGCGATTCTGGCGGGGGCGCTGGTTCGCTCGCTGTGGACACCCGGCGAGCGGTGGCACCAAGGGATCCAGTTCAGCGCCAAGACCTTGCTGGAAATCGCGGTTGTGCTGCTCGGCGCTTCGGTCAGCGCGGCGACGATCCTGGCTGCCGGCTGGGCCCTTCTGCTTGGAATCGTCATAGTGGTGGGGATTGCCATCGCCGCGAGCTTCGCCATCGGGTGGATGCTGGGATTGCCGACGCGGATGGCATTGCTGGTGGCGTGCGGCAATTCGATCTGCGGCAACTCGGCCATCGCGGCGGTCGCGCCCGTGATCGGCGCTGACGGGGACGACGTCGCGGCGTCGATCGCTTTTACCGCAGTGCTGGGGGTCATCGTGGTGTTGGCGCTGCCGTTCATTGGCATGGCGCTCGGGCTGCACGAGCATGGCTATGGCGCGTTCGCCGGTCTCACCGGCTATGCCGTGCCCCAGGTGCTCGCCGCCGCCGCGCCCATGGGCGCACTTGCAGTGCAAATGGGAACGCTGGTCAAGCTGGTGCGGGTGCTCATGCTGGGACCGGTGTGCGTAACTTTGGCGCTCCTCGCGCCACGCCTCGCGCCTCGGTCCGAGCCGGCCGACGCGGTAATTGCCGGCGAGGCGCCCTCTGGAAAGATTCCACCGCTGAGCAAGCTGGTGCCGTGGTTCATCCTCGGTTTCCTGGCGATGGTTGCGCTCCGCTCCTTGGGGCTGATCCCCGAGGCCCTCCTCGCGCCGCTCGCCACCTTGGCGACCTTCCTTACGATCGTCTCGATGGCCGCGCTCGGGTTGGGTGTCGATGTCCGCACCGTCGCCAAAGCCGGCGGGCCCGTGACCGCGACGGTCGTCCTGTCGCTCGTGCTGCTCGGCGCAATCAGCTTTGCGTTGCTGGTCGCGATCGGCTTCGCCTAGCGCTGCACCTGCACGGCAGCGCCCGGTGCATCGGGCGTCCCAGAAGCAACGACGAGGTAACGCCGATTGTTACTGGCCTCGGCGGTCACGACCTGACGGATCGGGCCAACCGCGTTGACGATCGCGCTGCCCGCCGGGTTCGTCGTGAACTTGGCCAGCGGCTGCAGCTTGCCTCCTCCGTCCGGCCGGTCCGCAAGGGCAAGAATGAAGTCGTTCTTGGGCGGCAGGCCCGCGACCGCCGCCTGCAGGATCTGCACCTGGCCCTGGTCGAACAGCGTGACCTGGCTTCGCCCGGTCCCGGACAGTTCGAGCTGGGTCTTTGCCAGCGCCTTGGCCAGCGGCATCAGATTCGACCGCCCGTCACCAGCGCTGACCGCGTGCGGCACATAGGCGACCCCTTGGGGGCCCTGGCCAATGGGTACGTTGGCTATGACCTTGTTCGAGGCGGTGTCGATCACCGCCACCGTGTCGGCATTTTCCAGACCGACATACATCCGGCTTCCGTCGCCCGACGGCCAAAGGCCATGGGGGAGCGCACCGACCGGGACTGAGGCCACCTGGGCGAAATCGCCGGTCCGGAAAACCTTTACGACATTTTCGGTGCCGACCGTGACATAGGCGAACTGCCCTTTCGCGGTGCGCGCGATGTTGACGTGATTGGTGATGGGGCCCGTATCGATCGTCTTGAGAACGGTGAACGGCGGGCGAGCGTCGAACACCATGACCTTTCCGATGTCCTTCAGGGTCAGCCACACCTGCTTACCGTCAGGCGTGGCGGCAAGGTCGGGGCAGAACGGGCTGGCCTGCTTGATCCGCCCGGCGACCTTCTTCGTCCGTGTGTCGATCGCCACGGTTTCCGGCGAGAAGCTCGAGCAGACGAAGCCGTAGCGCCCGTCCGGCGAGAAGATGGTCATGCCTGGTCCGTTGGGGACCGTGATCCGCCCGGTTTCGTGGAACGTCTTGCCGTCGAGCACGGCGACATAATTCTCGCCCCGGATGCTCACCCACACTTCACGGCCATCGGGGCGAAAGAAAGCCTCGTGCGGAGAGCGTCCGACGTAGGCGGTGTGCTTCACCTTGTTGGTCTCGGTGTCGATGAAGCTGACCGAGTTCGACCCGATCGATACCACCGCCAGCGTCTTCCCGTCAGGCGAGAAGCCCATGCCGTGGACCAGCAACTGGCCCTTGTAGAGCGGACTGAGATTGCCTGGCGTCTGATCGCCGAGCTTGATGACCCCGAGCAATTGGTTGCTCGAAGGGTCGATGACTGAAACCGTGTTTGAGAATTGATCAGACGTGTAGAACCGATCACGCGCGCTGACCGGTACGTCGGCTTTGCCGTTCGGAACCTGCTGCGCTTTGGCGGGCGCAATTGCCAGCAGGCCGGCCGCAATTGCGGCCACTGAACGGTGGGTCACAGGCGTATCTCCTCGGAAACTTGCGAGCCTAACGCCGCCTCCCGCGATAGGTTCAATGACGGCCTGTCTGCTCATCCAGAATGCGCTGCATGGTCGCGATTTCCTGCTGCTGCTCGACGATGATCCCCTGCGCCAAGCGGCGAAGCTGCTCGTTCTTGCCGTACTGGAGCTGGATTTTCGCCATATCGATCGCACCCTCGTGATGGACAATCATCATTTCGGCGAAATCGCGGTCCGGATCGCCGCTCGCAGGCCGCATCATGCCGTGATGCATGCGTTTCATAGCGGTCGCCATGTCCGCCGAGAACGCGTCTCCAGGCGGCGACGCCGCAGCCGTGAGGACTAAAAGAACGATCGGGATGGCAAATTTCATGTCGTTTTCCCTCGAAGGCAGCCGAGTTTTGGTGAGGCTGCGGTGCGATGAACGTGCCACCTCAACACGGGTCGCATGATGGCCGCTTTAGGCTTCATGAAAAGATGGCCGCAGACGGAACGCCCCTGACGGATTGGAATGGCAGCAATGGGCGCTAGACAGCCACTCGACGTTGAAAGCTGAATGTCCGCAATGGGTCGAAAGCACACATTCGCAGCTTGGCTGAACGAACGTCCGCTCACGGGTCAGCGCTAGGCGGTCCTGACCGGCGGCAATGGGCGCTAAGCAGACGCTTTCCGCCCTCATCAGTAAGGGGTGGGGCGGCGAAGTCGCAGGTAGCGGTGCCCAGGTTGGCCGAGAAGTGGTGCACGCGAGCTCTTCGTCCCCGTATGAGGAGCAACCATCAATCCTGTTTGCCCTGCAGAGAGCGATTCAGCATCGGTGTTGCTCGGCTAGCACTTCCGCCTGACCTTCAGCATGGTAACAGCTGTTCGCGGTTCAGCGTGCCGAAGCAAGCTGGTCCGAGCCGAGCGTCAGGGGGCGCTCGGCTCATCCGCCTTATCGCAGCAACGATGCAGCAATTCGCGCCAGCCAGCTCCGTTCGTCACCTCGTTGCATGACGGCGAAGTTCGTCGCGGCACCCCAGGCCACTCAGAACTTATCGGGTCAGCTCAGGCCTTCTTCGCCGCAAGGTGCCGGCTCAGATGCTTGTTCATCTCGAACATGCTGACCGACTTCTTGCCGAAGATCTTCTCCAGCTTGTCGTCGGCATTGATCTGCCGGCGATCCTTGGCGTCCTGCAGATCGTTCTTTTTGATGTACGTCCACATCTTGCTGACCACTTCGCTCCGCGGCAGGTCCTTGGCGCCGACGATCTCGGCGAGTTCAGGGGAAGGGGTGACGGGCGCGGTGATCCCACCGCGAGCGCCGCCGGCGCGCTTACCCGTCGCCTTGACCTTCTTCTCGGCGGCCTTGGTCTCGTCCTTGCCGCGCTTCTCCCCCGACCGTGCCATGTCCTTCTCCTTACTTCCGCTTTCAGGTGGCACTCACCGTGCAGGCGCGACATGGCACGGTCAACCGTTCCCCTCCAGCGCTCGGATCGATAAGCGTGTGGCGAGTTCAACTCGTGAACGACTGGAGTAAGCTGATCCGGTGTTTGTCCTGCGTCGCTCCGCTCGTGCCCTCTTAGCCGGCCTTGTTTTTGCAAGCTGCTCCGCCGCGGCGTCGTCCGAGACTTTCTGGGGCATCGGACAGGCGAAGGACGGCGACTCTCTCATGGTCGGCTCTCGTGAGGTGCGCCTGTTCGGCATCGACGCTCCCGAGTTCGATCAGCAGTGCAAGCGGGCAGGGCAGAGTTGGGCTTGCGGGTCGGAGGCCCATGACCGGCTAAGCCAACTCGCGACCGGACGTGACATCCGCTGTGTTTCGGTCGAGACCGATCAATATGGGCGCTTCCTCAGCCGGTGCTCGGTTGGCGGAACGGATCTCAACCGCGCGATGGTGGCATTAGGCTATGCCGTCGCATTCCGGCGCTATTCGCTCGACTATGTTTCGGCTCAGGCTAGCGCCAAGGCGGCTCGGCGCGGGCTCTGGTCCGGCGAGTTCGAGATGCCGAGCGAGTTCCGGTATTCCGGTTTAACAACCACCAGACCGCGCGCCGCGGGTAGGGGGAGATGCGGAAACCTACTGGCAATGGTCGGACTGGCCCGGTGTGTCGGATCAAGGGCAATCGGAACCGGCGAGGGCAGTGGATCTACCATCTGCCAGGCATGCCCTACTACGACCAGACTCGAGCTGAGCAGACCTTCTGCACGGAGGCTGAGGCGCAAGCCGCGGGATACAGAAGGGCCGTGGCAAGGCCCTGACCTGGGCCGTCGAACCGCCGACTGGTGACGTAGCGGTTGAGTCTGAAAGGAACCAAGAACAGACGTCCGGGGACCCATTCCCGCGTTCCGACAATCGGACGGTGGGACCAGGAAGAGCTGACCGATGCGGTGGTGTGCCTCGTTTCAGGACGCTGCCGCGAAATGGCGGAAGATGTGCAGCTCGAAACTTAAATTCCTAGTTTGGACCAGCTGACCTCGGCAGACCGTGGCAGCACAGGTCTGGCCTATGGGGGTGGATCAGCGTCCAGAAGACGGGAGATTGGTCCTTTCCCGGAGCCAAGAGCCAAGCGTCAGGGCCTGATGCCGATTGAAGAACGTCTCGAAGGCGAACACGTGAGCCTCGCCATTGCGATCGCGCAACACGACTTCGCCTTCCCCCAAACTGCCACCACCCTGGGCTCCGCAATACGACACAATCGCAGCGAAGAGCTGCGCTTCAGGCACTACACCGAAGCGCTCGCGAAAAGGCGGAGACTCAATGCAATAGCGACACGGATCGTCAGGGTTGAAGTCTGCCTTGCGGCGTGCAGGGTGCGGATGCCCAGTCACCAAGCCTACCATCGGGCGACCTGCATGGCCCTGCTCCACCAGCCGCCAGAGCGTAGAGGTCATGGTGTTGCCGTACCGTTTGCTTAGGTTCCGGACATTCTCGATCGTCGGCTTTGAAGACTGTGCTTCAGCTGGGAAACGGTCAGCAAGAAAAAGCAACTGTCCCGCAGCATAATTAGCCTCGGCTTCCATAATCTCGTGGCAAGACGGGGTGAGCGTCTGCTCGGTGTCGCCGAGCATCATCTCAAGATGCCAAGGGATGATGTCGTGCCCAATCTCGTGCGCCTCATTCCAGCGGTGCTTAAGCGCCGGCAGATCCTTATCGAGCAAGATGCGCTTCTGGTCGGGCAGGTAGAGCGCCTTGAGGCTGAGCGAACGGACAGCATCACGTAGCAGCGTCGGCCTCATCAGCATTTGCTTGCCGCCGACCTTTAGCTTGGAGAACGTCTCCCGCAGGAGGCTATCGTCGGTCGTGCTGTAGTAGCCCCGATCGAGCTTCAGCAGCTCGCGGACGACACGCAGGTCGATTGGCGGCTCAGGGTTGCCGAGGCCTCGAAGAACCTTGGCGACCTGTCCGTTCAGATCGGCGATCGTGCGCTCACGAAGGCTGACATTCTTCACTATGGGGTCTTGGGCTCCCGTTCGCTCAGTACAGCGACGAACGCTTCCAGCGCCGATGCCTCCTCAGGCGTGAGCTTCTGGACCGCCTCCGAGCGAGCGGCAAATCGCACCGCCTCTTGGCGTAGCCCCGCGTCGTTCGCGGCGGACAAGCCCGCCAGCTGCATCAACCGACGCTGCGACACTTCGAAGGTCTGCGCCAGCTTGTACACCGTCCGCGGCTCGGGGACGTAGTGCACGTCGTCCTCGATCACGAGCAATTCACTCGCGTCGAGGTCGGCGGCATCGGCCAGGCGTTCAAGCGATAGCCCGCGTCGGCGCCGCATAAGGTTGACGAACTTACCGAAGGCGATGCGGGTCTCCTCGGCCGCAGGCGCTTGCGCGCTCGCCGGACGCTCTTCGGGCGCCGGATCGAACGCAAGCAGGCCGGCGCCGACCACCGCATCGCCCTCGCGACGCGCCTTGGAAAGCCACCACTCCTTGCTTCGCTCCAATCTCATCGTCCTCACTCCTGCTCGAGGAACGCACGGGCCTGATCGGCGGTCATCTCGAAGTATCTCAAGTTCTGGTAGGCCGGGTCGGGCCCGAGATCGGTCATCCCGATCTTGCCGTAGAAGGCGTCGGCCTGCGGCAGCGAATGCAAGCCGATCCGGCCCTTGAAGCCCTCGTCCTCACTCAACTCAATCGCCGCCGCGATCAACGCAGAGCCGACGCCCCTGAGCCTCGGCGGCGCGCCGAATTCCGGCCGATTCCACGGTGCGACCTCGACATAGTCGAGATAGACGATCGGCTTGCCCGCCTGGCTCGGCTCACGGGCGGACTTGGTCAGATCGACCTGCGCCAGCCCCTGCGTCACGCCTAGAGCGACGACGCTGAACCCGCGAAATGCGATCAACCCTTGAACCTTGGCCGTCTTATCCGCCCAATTCCAATGCCAGCTTTGCGGCCATTGGTTCTGGGGAACCCGGCGTCGCGCCAGGTCCAAAATGCCGGCGTAGAGCGCCGGCTGCCATTCCCGTTCCCAATCGTCGAGCTGAGCTTGCTCGATGGCGTCCCGCAGTTCGCCTTCGACGCCCTCGCCGCTTGGGACGTCGAGAAGGTAGATGGTCGAGACCTCGACCATTACAGGAACATCAGTTCCGCCTTCTCCTTGGTCGCGTCGTTCACGACCAAGAGCTTGTCACCCTTTTCAACCCGAGCCTCGACCGTCTGATACAGGCGCAGCGCCTGCCGGAGCACGGCGGTTTTGGTGATGTCCTTGCGCGTCGACAGATCGTCCAGCGCGCGCATCTCGGCGTCGGTCAGGTTCAGCGTCATGGTCCGCTTCGCCGTCATCTTATCCTCCGTCGTTGGTCGCCATGTGGGCTTTCTCCACAAGTCTGTCAACAGAAAGTAGCTGGAGCATGCCTATTGAATAGCCATTTTTTAGCTACTATATGGTGAGCACGACGCCGCCGGCCTTCTCGGTCCACGGCCCGAACGGAGGAATGAAGCAATGGGACGGCAGCATGTCGGCCACAGAGAGATCGCCACCTTCGCGCAGGACAAGGTGACCCTGCCGAAGGAGAAAGCGGACGAGTACCGCGCTCAGGCGCGTCGCTTGCGCGAGAAGATCGACGGCTACCTGGGCGAGCACCCCGACTTCACGCTGAAGAAAATGCTCTTGTCGGGGAGCTTGGCGAAGGGAACTGCCTTACGGTCGCTCAACGACATCGACGTCGCTTGCTACATCAGCGGCGCCGACGCCCCCACCGACGTCTCCAAGCTGCTGGAGTACCTGGCCGAGCGGCTGCGCAAGGCGTTCCCGAACCTCAGCCCCGACCAGGTGCAGCCGCAGACCTACTCGGTCACCGTCTCGTTCCGCGGCACTGGCCTAGACGTCGACGTCGTCCCAATTCTCTACGACGGCGACCCGCATTGGTACG